>Ga0187827_10000031_pt1 | contig 207597 bp, 208 predicted proteins | sample ETNtaG_39_FD_167969 | JGI IMG/M metagenome (GOLD analysis project Ga0187827, IMG submission 167969) | Marine microbial and viral communities from oxygen minimum zone, Eastern Pacific Ocean - ETNP2014_SV_150_PacBio MetaG (Illumina Assembly) | ecosystem: Environmental > Aquatic > Marine >...
AGAAAAATCTTCCCGCAAAGCAATCGCAGCACCCATGGTGACCTCCCCAAACGATTCACCATCATTGATTCAGGAATTGCTAAGAAGGGGAACCCCTAAATGAGTCTCGGTCAAAGTGTTTTGGTATAGAACCTTGCGAGCTGGCTACCAGGGTTGCCACGAAAAGCAGCGCGATCTTCAGATGCCATTCTCCCTCGCCCCGAAAAACACGGTAAACCATTACGGTGGCGGCCGCTGCCATGGCGGCCTGAACGGGGTGAGCAAGCCATAATAGCAGAGCGATGATCCGTCCGGCCATGAGCCAGCTTGGCATCATCCGCTAAAACGGCCCCATGCCCTCGGTCATGAAGCGCATTTGATGGGGTAAGGTGGAGTCCAGGTATCGCCACCGTACATCAACACCGAGGCGCCAAGGAATAAACCCGCGGTCAGGCTGGCCGCCATGATGGCCCGCCAATTCCCCATCGCCAGCAGGGCGATGGGTATCATGATGCCCAGATGCGGCTTGAAAGTCAGTAGGCCAAACATTACGCCCGCTAGAATGGACCGCCGGGGCAGTAGCGTGAATCCCGACAGGGCCAGGGCGGCAGTAAAAAACCCGTTTTGGCCCAGAAAAACATTCACGAAACTGGACGGCGCCAGCAACAGCAGCCAGGGCGAGAATTTGTCCGGCTAGAAATTTCGTACCACATAAAACATCAGGCCCATGCCGCAAAGGGTCCATATTACGAACGCGCCACGATAGGGCAGGCTGGACAGCTGCTCGCTCAGCACCAGGGCATGGGGTGGATAGGACCAGAAATGAAAAGGAACTTCTTCTCCCATATACTGGCGCCGGGCGGCGGCAAATTTGTCCTAATCGAAAATATCGCCCGTGTGGTCCGCTCCGACCAATCGCGAAGCGGTCCACATGTTGATGAGACCTCGGCCCACCGCATGGTTCAAGCCGTCATGATCGCCGCGCCACAACGAGACATAGGCAATGGACACGGCCAGACAGGCTAGTGCCACGCCCATGGTCAGGGCGATGACCAAGCCGCGTTTCATGGGCCCGTCTGGCGACGTCCTACTCCACCGAATAGGTGCGGACGAAATCCCGGTCGATGGTCAGGCCCAGGCCAGGCCGGTCGGGAATATCGATACGACCGCCCTTCACGGGGAAAGTTTCCGCCACCAGGTCATGCATCAGGGGATTATGGCCCAATGAATACTCGACGGTGAAGGCCGCCGGCGCCGTGGCGCAGATCTGCAGTCCGGCGGCGAACATGATCGCCCCGCCCCACATGTGCGGCGCCAGGCGGATCTGATGCGCCGTGGCCAGGGCTGCGATGCGCATAGCTTCAGTAATGCCGCCGCAGATCGCCAAATCGGGTTGAAAAATATCCACCGCCCGCGCCAAGGCCAGATCGCGGAAATCAAAGCGGGTGAAAACACTTTCTCCCGCCGCGATGGGGATATCGGTGCTGGCGCGGATCTCCGCACAGCCGGGAATATCATCCGCCGTCACCGGCTCCTCAAACCAGGCCAAATCATAATCCGCCACCAGACGGCAGAACCGTTTGGCCTCGGCACAATCAAAGGTGCCATGGGCATCCGCCATGATTCCGACACCGTCACCCAGATACTTACGCGCGGCAGCGACCCGGACGGCGGAGGTCTTGGCATCGCCATCGGCGGAACCAACCCGCATTTTCACGGCGCCAAAACCGCCGCCCTCTATATAACCAGCCAGTTGCTCGCCAATGCTTTCCGCCGGCGCCCAGCCGCCGGAGGCATAGGCGGCCAGATCATCCCGACACTTGCCACCCAGCAGTTGCCAGACCGGCACGCCCAGTGACTGCCCCAGCAGATCCCACAAGGCGATGTCGATGCCGGAGATAGCCGAGATGGTCAGGCCGCGCCGGCCCAGGGCGGGGAAGACATGGCCGCGTTCGGCCGCGAAATGGTTGCGGCTACCGTTGTACATCTCCTCCCAATGGCCAGCGATGCGGCGGGCGTCCCGGCCCACCAGCTGTGCCCCCAACTCATCATGGATCAAGGCAACCAAGGCCTTGCCGTCACCAAGATTGCCGACCCCGGCCTTGGCCTCGCCATGACCGACCAGGCCATCCTCAGTCTCGATACGCACCAACACCGTGTTGAACGAACGCATGCGCCCAAAGTCGGAGGTATGCTGCTTGTCCTCCGGTATTGGCACTTCCAGCCAGGTTGCCTGCACCGATCTGATCTTCATGAAGGGGATATCCTTTTTACATTTGTTACGCTGACGCCCGGTACCGCACTAGTGTAGCTCGACGATCATTTCCACTTCCACCGGGATTTGCATCGGCAGCGAGGTCATGCCGACAGCCGAGCGGGCATGGCGTCCGGCCTCGCCAAAAACCTCGAACATCAAATCCGAGAAACCATTGATGACCTTGGGGTGCTGCGTGAAGTCCGGCGTGGCGTTGACCATGCCAAGCACCTTGACGATCTGCTTGACCTGATCCAGGTCGCCGATTTCAGCCCGCAGCGTCGCCAAGGCATTCAAACCGACCTTGCGGGCGGCGGCTTGGGCGTCCTCGATGCTCATGCCATCGGTGCCGACCTTGCCGGTGATGGAGCTGCCGTCGGGATTGCGTGGTCCCTGGCCGGAAATATAGACCAGACCACCCATGCGTTTGGCGCCCACATAGCTGCCCATGGGGGTTGGCGGGTTTGGCAGTTCGATGCCCAGGTTCTTCATTGTTGCTTCCGCGCTCATGGCTCTCTCCTTGTTTGTTGGTGTCTCTAACCTATCATCGTCACCACGGAATAGGGAAACGTGGAGTGCGGCTCAGGCGTCAGTTTGGGATCAGCCAGCCGGTGTCGTGGCACATTTCCTGGCAGCAGCCGTTGTCGATATGGAATTTGCCGATGGCCCGTTCTGCATCGACGGCATGGATCTGCATGCCGCCTGGGAGGAGAAATGCGTTAGAGGATGATCCGGCCCCAAAAATCAGCTGGCATGGCGTCAAACCGGGTGGAAGTCAGAACCCGATTGATGCTTTCGCTATCGTCTGACAATGGCAGGTTCAGGCGGTACGAGGCGGATGACCGCGACGGATTGTCATAGGAAATTTCCACGCGGTAAACCGACGGCTCACCGAGCTCAACAGTGTCGCGAAGTTGTTCAAAAATACATTTTGCCAGTTCCGCCGGCTGGTAATCCCGAACACTGCGCCTGGTCAGATCCTGGCGCAGAAAGTCAGCTATGCCGCTGCCGAACAAGCTAAAAACGAAATCGAGGGGCTGGTCGAGGACCTCGGGAATGCAGAGATAACCCAGATAGGCGCGCAATTTCACAGGATCGACATCATTTCGGGCGGTTGCTTTTCGCGTGCCGCGCAACTCTTGCCAATGCGCCTGCAAGGTCACTATATCGTCAGGTGCATCGGAGAACGCGCACAACGAAGATTTAACTGTTACAGCCATTACGCTACCCAAAGCACGGAATGCAAGATCAGTTGACAATTCCCTGAAGTAAGAGGCCGGCCCTGGCGGCAATTGCCTCGGGCACCACAGCAGGAGGATCTTGTTACTTTCATTTGCATCCCGAACTTCAATGCGTTTTCCGGCATTGATATTATGGATGCCCTCGATAGCTATTGTTTATCCGTCGACTGGGTTAACAAATCCGTAACATCACCCAAGTTTGCTGTAATATTACGCCCTGGACGGAGCGCCGGGAATTGCCTATATCCGGCTTATGACTGGAACCAAGGAACAGGCGTTTTTGAAAATGCATGGCGCGGGCAACGACTTTGTTATGCTCGATCTGCGCCAGCTGTCCTTGCGCATGGACGCGGCCCTGGCCCGCGCCCTGGCGGACCGGCGGACGGGAGTGGGGTGCGATCAGGTTATCTCGCTGGAGCCGTCCGAACGGGGCGATGTCTTCATGCGCATCCACAATCCCGACGGCAGCGAGGCGCAGGCCTGCGGCAACGCAACGCGCTGTGTCGCCAGCCTAATTTTCGTGGAAAACGGACAGGATCATGCGGTTGTCGAGACCGTGGCCGGCCTGTTGCGAAGCCGCATGGTGGAGAATGGCTGGATCCAGGTCGATATGGGACCGGCCCATTTGGAGTGGCGGGATATTCCGCTGGCCCATGAAATGGATACACTGTCGCTGGATTTATCTCTTGAACCGGCGGCGGGCCCGCGCCTGACTGAACCTTGCGCCGTCGGCATGGGCAACCCGCACGCGGTGTTCTTTGTCGATGACATGGATACCATTGATATCCCGGCTGTTGGCCCTGTATTGGAACATCATGCTCTGTTTCCCGAGCGCGCCAATATCGGTTTCGTGCAAATGATGGGCGCGGACGAATTCCGCCTTCGCGTCTGGGAACGCGGTGCCGGCTTGACACTGGCCTGCGGCTCAGGCGCCTGTGCTGCCCTGGTCGCCGCGCACCGGCGAGGCAAGTGCGGCCGCCGGGCCCGTTTGACCCTGGATGGTGGCGAGCTAATTATCGAATGGCGGGCCGAGGATGGCCATGTCCTGATGTCGGGGCCCGTGGCGACATCATACGCTGGCGTTCTGGACGAGAGCCTGCTGGCCGCGGGGCAGGATCAACGGCAGTCCGTGGCATGAATGGCGGCCAGGATAGTCCGGCGGACAATAGGATCATTAATTTTGGCTGCCGCCTGAATGCCTATGAGGCGGAAGTGATGCGCGATCAGGCCCATGATGCCGGCCTGCAAGACGCAGTCATCATCAACACCTGCGCCGTCACATCCGAAGCGGTGCGCCAGGCTCGGCAGGCCATCCGCAAGGCACGGCGGCAACAACCCCGCGCCACCATCGTGGTAACCGGTTGCGCGGCGCAGTTGGAGCCGGGCGCATTCGCCGCCATGGACGAGGTGGATAGGGTTCTGGGCAACCGGGAAAAGCTGCACGGGGCCAACTTCGTGACGCCCATGGATGGCAAGATCCTGGTTGACGACATCATGTCGGTGCAACAGTTGGCGGGCCATCTGGTGCCGGGCTTCGACGGCCGCAGCCGGGCCTTTGTCCGGGTGCAACAGGGCTGTGACCACCGCTGTACATTTTGCATTATCCCTTTCGCACGCGGCCCCTCGCGCTCGGTTTCGATGGGCGCCATTGTTCAACAGATCAGAACCTTGGTAGCCAATGGCTACAGTGAAGTTGTGTTGACTGGCGTTGATATTACCGCCTATGGCGGTGATCTGCCGGGCCGGCCCAGCCTGGGGCAGCTGCTGCGCCGGCTGTTGCGGGCAGTACCCGAATTGCCCCGGTTGCGCCTGTCATCCCTGGATGCGGTGGAGATCGATGGAGAATTGGAGCAGCTACTGTTGGGCGAAGAACGCCTGATGCCCCATCTTCATCTCAGCCTGCAGGCGGGTGACGATCTGATCCTGAAGCGCATGGCCCGCCGCCACAGCCGGTCCCAGGCGATTGAGCTGTGCCAGCGCCTGCGCGCCGGGCGGCCCGACATGGTCTTTGGGGCGGATCTAATCGCCGGCTTCCCGACAGAGACGGAAGCACAATTCCAGAATTCCCTAGCCTTGATCGATGACTGCGGCCTGACCTATTTGCACGTCTTTCCATATTCCGAAAGGCCAGGCACGCCGGCCACGCAGATGCCGCAAGTACCTGGTGATGAACGCCGCCGCCGCGCTGCCTTGCTGCGGGAAAAAGGCGCGGCCGCATTGGCTGGATTTCTGGCCGGTCAGGTTGGCAATTCCAACCGCGTGCTGCTGGAACGGCCCGGACACGGACGCAGCGAGCAATTCGCCTTGATCCAATTGGATCAGCCAGCCGCCGCACCAGAGAATGGTATTGTCACGGTCGATATTATCGAGGCGGCGAAAAATCACCTGATTGGACGTTTAGCCGCATGAGCACTTGTAAACCCGGACTGTTTTCCCGCCTAAAGGCAGGGTTGAGCCGGACGGCTGGTAATTTCACCTCTGGCGTGACGGCGGTCTTCACCAAACGCAAGCTCGACGCCGCCGCGCTGGAAGAACTGGAAGATCTGTTGATCGCCGCCGACCTGGGTCCGGCGGTCGCCAACCGGGTCAGCGGCAAATTGGCAGCGGACCGCTTCGACAGGGAGGTTGAGGAAAGCGAAATCAAGGCCGCTCTGGCGGACGTTGTGACCGAGATACTCAAGCCAGTGGCGAAACCATTGGTCATTGATGGAGCAAAACGTCCGCATGTGATTTTGGTGGTCGGTGTGAATGGCACCGGCAAAACCACGACTATTGGCAAGATCGCGCATAACCTGGCGGCGGAAGGCATGACCGTCGTCCTGGCCGCCGCCGATACCTTCCGTGCCGCCGCCATTGAACAACTGGAAATTTGGGGCCAGCGGACGGGCGCGACGGTGGTGCGCCGCGATGTTGGCGTCGACCCGGCCGCTGTCGCCTACGAAGGCCTGCTTCAGGCCCAGGCCGAGGGCGCCGATGTGTTGTTGGTGGACACCGCCGGACGTTTGCAGAACAAGAGCAATCTGATGGACGAACTGGCCAAGGTCGTGCGGGTGCTGGGAAAATTGGACGAACACGCGCCTCACGATTGTTTGCTGGTACTGGACGCCACTACGGGGCAAAATGCCCTACGTCAGGTGGAGGTTTTCTCCGAGGTTTGCAATGTAACCGGGTTGGCCATGACCAAGTTGGACGGCACCGCACGCGGCGGCGTCCTGGTTGCCTTGGCGGAACGCTTCGCCCTGCCGGTACATTTTATTGGGATCGGCGAAGGTATTGATGATTTGCAACCCTTTGAGGCGGAGGATTTTGCCCGCGCCATCGCTGGATCAGCCGATTGACACTGGACGCATAAAAAAAGAGACGTCCAAAAAGTTAATTTCAAGCTCACCTGCGGCGCCATTTGTAACATTTAGAAAACTGAAGTAGATTACGTGCACTCCTGCTGGAGCGATGCCCATACCTTTTGGCACATCCAGTAACGATAATGATAAGTCGAGACGTAAGATGCTGGGACGAATTCTAATTGTCGATGATGACCCTGATATGCGACTGGTGTTGCGTGAGCACCTGGAGCCCGAGAGGTTTGAAGTCTTGGATGCCGGCAACGGCGCCGAAATGCGTGTCTTGATTGAGCAGGAAGAGGTCGATCTGGTCATTCTAGATGTGCAGTTGCCTGATGAGGATGGCTTGAATTTAGCCAAGGTGCTGCGCGAAAAGACCGATGCGGGCATTATCATGCTAAGCGGCAAGGGCACGTCGGTTGATATGGTTGTGGGCTTGGAGGTCGGCGCCGATGATTATGTGGCAAAGCCCTTCAAGGCGCGAGAATTGCTGGCCCGCATCCGCAGCGTATTGCGCCGGACAAAACAGGCACGTGGCGCCAGGCCGGGGACGGGCGGCACGGTCGTGCGCTTCGATGGCTGGCGTTTTGACAGTGCCTTTCAACGTTTGACCGACCCTCAAGGCAAATATTCCGTTTTGACGGCCGGGGAATCCAGATTGCTACAAACCTTGATCGACAATTTGGGCCAGCCCGTGGCCCGCAAAACCCTGCACCGCGAGGCGTTAGGCTACGACATGCAAAGCAGCAGCCGCAACATTGATGTGCTGGTCGGGCGTCTGCGGCGCAAGCTGGATTCCGGTGACGGCAAGGAAAACCTGATCAAGTCGGTCCGCGGCATCGGCTATGAATTCACCGGCGCCATCGAACAGGGTTAGCTTTTATCGCGGCTACTGATTGCTGCTTGCGCGGCGGCAAGCCGTGCTATGGGCACCCGGAAGGGTGAGCACGAGACATAGTCCAAACCGACGGACTGACAAAAAGCGATCGAGGCTGGATCGCCGCCGTGTTCACCGCAGATCCCCAGTTTAAGATCACTTCGGCTGCCACGCCCCCGCTCCACCGCCAGCGCCACTAGTTCACCGACACCGTCCCGGTCCAGGGTCGCGAACGGATCGCCCTCGAGAATACCCTTATCGTGGTAGTCCTCCAGGAAACCAGCCGAATCGTCACGGCTGATGCCAAATACAGTCTGGGTCAAATCGTTGGTGCCAAACGAGAAAAAATCAGCCTCTTCCGCGATTTCACCCGCCCGCAAGGCGGCGCGGGGCAGTTCGATCATGGTGCCGATCAAATACTCCAGCTTTCCTCCGTGTTCCGCCGAGACCTGGCCCGCAACAGCAGCGATACGCTCCTGCAGGAAGACAAACTCCGCCTTGCTGGCAATGAGCGGGATCATGACTTCCGGCACCACGGTCTTGCCTTGCCCGACGCTGACAATGGCGGCGGCCTCGAATATGGCGCGGGCCTGCATCTCGTAAATTTCCGGGTAGGAAATGCCAAGACGGCAGCCGCGATGGCCTAGCATGGGATTATATTCATGCAGTTGATTAGCGCGGAAACGCAGATCCTCGGCGGCGGCGCCGGTGACACTGGCCAGTTGCGCCAATTCGTCATCGGATTTTGGCAGAAACTCGTGTAACGGCGGGTCCAAAAGCCGAATCGTCACGGGCAGGCCAGTCATGATCGTGAATAGATCGACGAAATCTTGGCGCTGCATGGGCAAAATTTTGGCCAAGGCGGCCTGCCGGCCTGCCAGGTCCTCGGCCAGGATCATCTCGCGCACCGCCAGAATGCGGTTGGTATCAAAGAACATATGCTCAGTTCGACACAGCCCAATACCTTCGGCACCGAATTCGATTGCCGCCTTTGCTTCCGCCGGGGTCTCGGCATTGGTGCGGATGCCAAGTTGGCGAATCTCATCGGCCCAGCCCATCAGGGTGGCGAAACCACCTGATAACTTGGGCTGTATGGTTGCCACCTCGCCCAGCATGACCTCGCCGCTGCTGCCATCAATCGTAATGACGTCACCAGCGGCAATGGCGATATCGCCGACCTGCATGGTTTGGCTCTTGTAATCGATGCGCAGTTGCCCCGCGCCCGAGACACAGGGCCGGCCCATGCCGCGCGCAACCACCGCCGCATGGCTGGTCATGCCGCCGCGTGATGTGAGGATGCCACGGGCGGCGTGCATGCCGTGGATGTCCTCCGGCGAGGTTTCTATCCGCACCAGCAGAATACTCTCGCCCTGGGCGGCCAGGCTTTCAGCCTGATCGGCGGAAAATGCCACCTTGCCCGTGGCGGCACCGGGCGAGGCTGGCAAGCCGTGACCGATGACCTGCCGTTCGGCCTTTGGATCCAGGGTCGGGTGCAGCAATTGGTCCAAACTATCCGGTGCCACGCGCAGAATAGCTTCTTCCCGGCTCAACAGGCCTTCGTTGGTCATTTCCACGGCAATCTTGATAGCGGCCTCGGCAGTGCGTTTGCCCGATCGGGTCTGCAGCATGTACAACGTGCCGCGCTGCACCGTGAACTCGATATCCTGCATATCCCGGTAATGGGCTTCCAGGCGTTGATAGATCGCTTCCAGCTCGATGAAAATCGCCGGCATCACTTCTTCCAGGGACGGCTTGTCATCCCCGGCCTCCGTGCGCGCGGCCTTGGTCAGATGCTGGGGCGTGCGGATGCCGGCGACCACGTCCTCGCCCTGGGCATTGATCAGATATTCGCCAAAGAAGTGCTTGTCGCCAGTGGAGGGATCGCGGGTAAAGGCAACGCCGGTGGCCGAATCCTCACCCATGTTGCCGAAGACCATGGCCTGAATATTGACGGCGGTGCCCCAGGAGGCAGGGATATCGTGCAGGCGGCGATAGGTGACGGCGCGGGCGTTCTGCCAGGAGCCGAAGACGGCGCCAATAGCGCCCCAAAGCTGAGCCGTCACATCCTGGGGAAAAGCCACGCCAATGGCGCTTTCCACTTCGGCCTTGAAGTGATCAACCAGTTCACGCAGATCATCCGACGAAAGATCCGTATCCAGGCGCAGATCCTTTTCTTCCTTCAGATCTTCAAGCAACCCTTCGAATTTATAATGATCAATGCCCAGAACCACATCGGAATACATCTGAATGAAACGTCGATAACTGTCCCAGGCAAAACGTTCGTTGCCGCTACTCCGGGCCAGGGCCTGAACGGTGTTGTCATTCAGGCCCAGGTTCAGAACCGTATCCATCATGCCCGGCATCGAGGCCCGGGCGCCCGAGCGGACGGAAACTAATAGCGGGTTTTCCTGATCGCCAAACTTGGCGCCGGCGGCTTTTTCCATGTCTCCCATGGCAGCCGTGACCTGATCAGCCAAATCATTGGGATAGTTTTCGCCGTTGTCATAATAGGCGGTACAGACATCCGTCGTCAGGGTAAACCCTGGCGGCACCGGCATCCCCAGTCCGGACATCTCCGCTAGGTTGGCGCCCTTGCCGCCGAGGAGGTTTTTATCCTCCGCACCACCGTCGGCCCGCCCGCCGCCAAAGCTGTAAACCCATTTCGTCATGGCAGTACCCTTCGGTGTCTTATTGTTCAGCCTTCGATCTCACTGAAATCGGCAACCTTGTGCAAGGTACCGCGAATTTGCGACAATAGCCGCAGGCGATTGCCGCGCAAGGCGCCATCGTCGGCGTTCACCGTCACGGCATCAAAGAACTGATCAACCGGCTGCCGCAGGCCGGCCATGGCCGCCATGGCACCGGCGAAATCCTCGCCCTTCAATGCGCCATTGATCTCTTGGACCGCCTGATCTAGGGCGCCAACCAGAGCAGTTTCCTGATCCTGTTGCAACAGACGGGCGTCCACGGCACCGTCATGCACCGCACCGTCCTTCTTTTCCTCGATACGCAGAATGTTGGCGGCGCGGCGGTAGGCCACCAGCAGGTTGGCGCCGTCCTCGCCGCCCAGGAAGCTATCCAGTGCTGTGACCCGGGCGATCAGGCGCACTAGATCGTCTTCATCGCCCAGGGCAAAGACCGCCTGGACAAGATCGTGGCGCACGCCCTGTTCGCGCAAATGTACTTTCAGGCGGTCAGCGAAGAAATCCAACAAGCTGCCGTCGCGACCTGCTTCGAACTCATAACCCGCTAGCGCGATGGCAAAAGCTTCTTGCAGTGGCAGCCGCAGCCCGCTCTCCAAGACCATGCGGATCACGCCAAGCGCGGCCCGACGCAGGGCAAAGGGGTCGCGGGAGCCTGTGGGCTTTTCATCAATGGCCCAGAACCCAACCAGAATATCCAGCTTGTCCGCCAGGGCGACACACATGGCGGTTGGCGCCGTGGGGCAATCGTCGGACGGCCCGGCCGGGGAATAGTGCTGCATGATCGCCTGCGCCACGTCCTCGTCCTCGCCATCATTCAGGGCGTAATAGCGGCCCATGACGCCCTGAACCTCGGGAAATTCATAGACCATGTCGCTGACCAGGTCGGCCTTGCACAAATGTGCCGCGCGGCGCGCCTTATCGGCATCGGCGCCGGGTACGAATTGCGCCAGGGCGGCAGATAATTTTTCCAGACGGGTGATTTTTTGACCCAAACTGCCCAGCTTGGCGTGAAAGACCATCTCGTCCAGCGCCGGCAGGCGGCTTTCCAGGGTTTTCTTCCTGTCCTGGGTCCAGAAGAATTCAGCATCCGCCAAACGGGCGGTCAGGACGTATTCATTGCCGGTGATGATCTGCTTGCCGCCATCCTGGGCCTCCAAGTTCGCCACGGTAATGAAGTTTGGCGCGAGCTTGCCATCGCCATCACGCAGTGAAAGATATTTCTGGTTCACCTTCATAGTGGTCACCAAAACCTCCGCCGGAACATCCAGGAAACGGCGGTCGAAATTACCCAACACGGGCACCGGCCATTCCACTAGGCCGGCGATCTCTGCGACCAGGCCGTCATCGGCGATCAGGCTCAAACCGGCACTTTGGGCCAGCCGCGCCGCGCCGTCCGCAATCCGTTCTCCGCGCTCGGCAGCATCAATCAGAACCTTGGCCGCGGCCAGCTGGCCGCGATAGTCGGCGAAATCCATGACCGCAAAGGCTTCTGGGGCATGAAAGCGGTGGCCGTGGGTTTGATCGCCACTGTCGATGCCGGCATACGACAGCGGCACCACCGCACCGTCAAACAATGCAATGATAGAATGCAGCGGGCGCACCCAGCGGGTGCTGCCGGCGCCCCAGCGCATGGATTTCGGCCATGGCAGATCGGCGAATGCGGCGGGCAGGATTTCGGCCAAGACTTCCGCCGTGGGCCGGCCTAGACGTTTGGTAATGGCAAAGAGAAAGACACCCTTGGGCAGTTCCCGCTCTTCACATTGCTCACGCGTGACGCCATTGCCGCGCAGAAAGCCTTCGATGGCCTTTTCCGGCGCATCGACCTTGGGGCCGCGCTTTTCCTCGCGCACATCCGGCTGAGCTAGGGGCAGACCGGTAATATGCAGGACCAGACGCCGGGGCGTGACGTACGCTTTGGCGATCTCGAACGGCAGCTCCGCCGCTTTCAGGCCGGCCGAGACCAGGCGTTTCAAATCATCACCCGCGCGGGCCTGCATGCGGGCGGGGATTTCCTCACCAAACAACTCTAGCAACAAATCCGCCATTCTAGGCCGCCCCCCCCATTACACCGTCAGGGGCCAATTCGCCCTCGGCAATCAGATATGCCGTGGCACAGGCCTTGGCCAACTCCCTCACCCGGCCAATATAGGCGGCCCGCTGAGTCACCGAAATCGCCCCGCGCGCATCCAGCAGATTGAACAGGTGTGAGGCCTTGATGCACTGGTCATAGGCAGGCAGGGGCAGCGTCGCTTCGACCAGCGCAGCGCATTCCGTTTCCGCATCTGCAAAATGACGGAACAGCATCTCGGTATTGGCATAGTCGAAATTGTAAGCGGAGAATTGCTGCTCCGCCGCCAAATAGACATCGGCATAGGTTTTCGACCGTTCCGTATCCGGTTCATTCCAGGCCAGCTGCTGAAAATGGTCAACACCCTGTACATACATGGCCAGGCGCTCCAGGCCATATGTCAGTTCGCCCGAGACCGGGTTGCAGTCAAAGCCGCCGACCTGCTGAAAATACGTAAACTGGCTTACCTCCATGCCATCGCACCAGACTTCCCAGCCCAGGCCCCAGGCACCCAGGGTGGGGCTTTCCCAGTCATCCTCGACAAACCGGATGTCATGATTCGATGCATCCAGACCGATCGCCGCCAGACTACCCAGATAGAGTTCCTGCAAATCAGGGGGCGACGGCTTCATGATTACCTGGAACTGGTAATAATGCTGCAGCCGGTTCGGGTTTTCGCCATAGCGGCCATCAGTAGGCCGGCGCGAAGGCTGCACGTACGCCGCGTTCCAGCTCTTGCTGCCCAAGGTGCGCAAGGTGGTGGCCCAATGAAAGGTGCCGGCGCCCACCTCCATGTCATAGGGCTGCAAAATGACGCAGCCTTGTTCCGACCAATAGTGTTGCAAAGCCAGGATCAGACCTTGAAAGGTCTTGGTATTGAATTGCGGGGTGCCTGTCATGGCAATGGTCTATCCGTGAAACTGTGAAGGTGGATTAAAGATTTGCCGCAACCTAGTCGCGGCTTCCGCCAATGGCAATGGCCAGTTCCTTCAACTGTTCCATCAATTCGCCAAGGGACAATTGGCGCGCTCGCAACCACGGCTGTCCGGGGCCACAAAATTATCGCAAACGGCGCATTGGCTTAGATCCAAGGCTTGGTTCTTTTGCCCAGTCTCCGCATCCTCCGCATTCTCATCGTCCCTACCGGCTCGGCCCCGAAAGGATTTGGACAGCAGCGCCACCACCGCGATGACGGCGAGAACCAATAGTATTTTTGGCAGGCTAAGCATGGTGGCGCAGCTTACGGCACGGATTGCCACCCCTCAACATCTAACGATCATCCTGAATGATCATTTCAGCTGCTTTTTCCGCGATCATCACCACGGGCGAGTTGGTATTACCCGACGTTATGATGGGCATGATCGAGGCATCCACGACACGCAGACCCGCAATACCGTGCACCCTGAGGCGGTCATCGACCACCGCCAGATTATCATCGCCCATGCGGCAGGTGCTGACGGGATGGAAGATCGTCGTCGCCAGATCGCCCGCCGCCCTGGCCAGGCCTTCGTCGCCGTCGCCAACCTCCGGTCCAGGGCGGAATTCCTCTGGGCTGTACGGCGCCAGCGCATCGGTGGCACAGATCCGCCGCGTCAGACGGATGGCATCGGCGGCGACCTTTCGGTCGGCCTCCGCCGAGAGATAGTTGGGCCGGATGGACGGCTGTTGCATGGGGTCGGGGGAGGAAATATGGATGCTACCCCGGCTTTCCGGGCGCAGATTGCAGACCGAGGCGGTAAAGGCCTCGAACGGGTGCAGATCCTCGCCCAGTTTATCCGTGCTCAACGGCTGAATATGATACTGAATATTGGCGGTTTCCTTGCTGGGATCGCTCTTGGCAAAGGCGCCAAGCTGGCTCGGCGACATGGCCAGGGGCCCGGTGCGGAATAACGCATATTCTAGGCCCATGGCGGTTTTCCCCAACAGGTTGTTGGCGCGCAGGTTTAAAGTTCTAGTATTGGCTACCTTGTATACTAGGCGAACCTGCAAATGGTCCTGCAGGTTTTCGCCCACGCCGGGCAACTCGTGCCGCACCTCGATAGCGTGCTGTTGCAACAACCCGCCTTGCCCAATACCAGACAGTTCCAACAATTGCGGCGAGTTGACGGAGCCGCTCGACAAAATCACCGCGGCCCGCGCATGGGCTGATGAAGGCTGGCCCTCATGGCGGAATTCCAGGCTCGTGGCGCGGCCATCCTCGATAATGATCCGACTAGCCTGGGCATGGGTCAGAATCTTTAGGTTGGGCCGCTGCATGGCCGGTTTCAGAAACGCCGTGGCGGCACTCCAACGCCGGCCCCGGCGCTGGTTGACCTGAAAATAGCCGCAACCTTCGTTGTCGCCACGGTTGAAATCATTGGTATTGGGAATGCCGGCCTCCGCCGCCGCCTCGCGGAAGGCGGCCAGGATCTCCCACGATAGGCGCTGTTCCTCGACCCGCCATTCGCCGCCGGCCCCATGCATTTCATCGACGCCGGCATAGTGGTCCTCGGTCTTGCGGAAATAGGGCAGCACATCGTCCCAGGACCAGCCAACGTTACCCATCTGCCGCCATTGGTCATAGTCGCGGGACTGACCCCGCATATAGATCATGCCGTTGATGGAGGAGCAGCCACCCAGAACCTTGCCGCGGGCATAGTCAATAGCGCGCCCGTTCAAGCCAGCCTCGACCTCCGTCTTGAAGCACCAATCGGTGCGTGGATTGCCCAGGGTAAAAAGATAGCCGACGGGAATATGAATCCAGTGGTAATTGTCCTTGCCCCCGGCCTCCAACAGCAGCACGGAAGTTTTCGGATCAGCCGATAGGCGATTGGCGAGTACGCAGCCAGCAGTGCCGGCGCCGACGATAATGTAATCAAAACTGTCGATGGTCATGTTCCAGCCTTTTTGTTTGTCGGGTGTTCTTAATGTCATTCCGACTGCCGTCGGATCGCTGGTCCGGTCCACTCCCTCTCCCGGCCACCCACAGGATCATACTCATTGGCTGACGGGGAGAGGGAATGGGCGGCCCGGCACTTCCGTCTCAAACGGAAAGACCCTAAAGCACTTTCGGGCTATTGTCCCTCCCGGTTCGCGGGATCGTTTAAATCCCGGCCTTGCCCCGGCTGGACATCCCGGCCAGGGCCAAGGCTGCGCCAAAGCTTATCAAGCAAATTCTCGCTGGGCCGGGCCGTGGGCGGCTTGCCGCCAGGACGGCTTAGCGTTTTGACCGGCAATCCCTTATGGGCCGCCTTCATGAAATCCCGCCACAGCCGCGCCGGCGCACCGCCACCCGTGACCCGGTTCATGGGCGCGCCGTTATCATTACCCAGCCAGACGCCGGCGGCCAATTGATTGGTATAGCCAAGGAACCAGGCATCCCGGTAATCCTGGCTGGTTCCAGTCTTGCCGGCAGCGGGCCGGCCAATCCTGGCATTTCGTCCCGTGCCACGTTGAATGGTAATCTCCAGCATGCGGCTCATTTCCGCCACATGCCAGGGCCGGGCCACCTCGCCCCGGCCCGAACCGCGGCGGCGATAGAGTATATTGCCCTTGCCATCGCGCACTTCCAAAATGCCATGGGGCAGGACGCCGTATCCCTGGTTGGCAAAGGTGGCGTAAGCAGCTGTAAGCCGTAGCAGGCTGGTCTCCCCCGCACCTAGGGCCATGGAAGGATGGCGGGGATTGGCGGAGGTCAAACCAAGGCGCCGCGCCGTGGCGGCGACTTCATTCCGGCCTACCTTTTCCTGCACCTGCACGGCAATGGAGTTGGAGGAATAGGCCAGGGCATCCGTATAACTGACCTTGCCACGATACTTACCGGCATAGTTTTTCGGCGACCAGCCGTCGACGGTTATGGGTTTGTCCATGAACATGGCGTCGGGACGGATGCCGGCTTCCAGGCCGGTTAGGAAGACCACCGGCTTGAAGGCAGAGCCCGGCTGCCGGCGCGCTTGCGTGGCACGGTTATACTGGCTTTTGCCATAGTTCTTGCCACCGGTCATGGCCCGCACCGCGCCTCTGGGCGTCATCGCCAGCAAAGCGCCTTGACCAATTTTCTGTTTGCGCGCGGACGGCCCCCCGATCCGCTGCATAGCAACTTCCGCCGCCGCCTGCATATCCCGGTCCAAGGTCGTCCTGATCACCAGATTGCGTTCCGTCGGGCCCAGATAATCGGTCAGGCGATCCATCACCCAATCGGCGAAATAGCGCGCGGGTTGTCTACTCACACCCACCGGTCCACGGCGCAGACCAGCTGGCTTCGCTTTGGCGCCCTTGGCCGTCCCTTCGTCGATATAGCCGGCGGCGACCATGTTGTTCAATACCACTGCTGCCCGTGTCCGTGCGGCCTTGAGGTTACGGGTCGGGGCCAGGCGCGAGGGCGCTTTCAGCAACCCGGCCAGCATGGCGGCCTCGGCCAAATTGACCTTCGCCGCCGGTTTGTTGAAATAGCGCCGGGCAGCGGCGTCCACGCCATAGGCGCCGGCGCCAAGATAAACCCGGTTCAGATACAGGGTCAGGATTTGATCCTTGGAGAAATTTGCCTCCAGCCACAAGGCCAGGAGAAACTCCTGAACCTTGCGTTTCAAGGTTCGTTGATGGGTCAGAAAAACGTTCTTGGCCAGTTGCTGGCTGATGGTGCTGCCGCCCTGCACAATACGCCCGGCAAACAGGTTGGTCAGCATGGCCCGGCTGAGGCCAATGGGATCGACGCCGAAATGACTGTAAAAGCGCCTATCTTCGGTGGCGACAACCGCATGAGGCAAATGCTTCGGAAGGCGGTTGACTTGTACCGGCTCGCCATAGACGTCGCCAAAGCGGGCGATTTCTCGGCCCTTATAGTCCAACAATGTCAGGGATGGTTTGCGCTGGATCGCGGATAGCTTGTCCACTGGGGGCAGATCATAGGCGTACCAGACGATCACACCCATGATGGCGATCACTCCCCACACGGCCAGAACGATCAGCCAATAGAGCAAGCGGGCGATCCAGCCGCGCCGGGCCGGCTCTTGCCATGCCCGCCCGTCGCCGGCGGCCTTGTTCACGGCCTAGATATCCAGGTTGACCACGTTCAAGGCATTGGACTGGATGAAGTCCCTGCGCGGCTCCACCACATCGCCCATCAGGGTCGAGAAAACCTCGTCCGCGTCGTCCAGTTCCTTGACCTGCACCTGCAACAGAGTGCGGGCGTACGGGTCCAGGGTGGTTTCCCATAATTGTTCGGGATTCATTTCACCCAAACCTTTATAGCGCTGTACCGAGAGGCCCTTTTGTCCCAGTTTCAGGACCGTGGCCAGCAGATCCATGGGGCCATCGATACGGATGCTGTCGTCCTTGCGGTTGAAGGTCGCCGGGCGCTCGTAATTTTCCTGCAATTCCTTGGCCATGGCATCCAATTGCCGGGCTTCGGCGCTACGGATCAAGGTGGTGTCGATAACGTGGGTCTCGGCCACGCCGCGGGTACTGCGTTGCAGGGCATAGCCACCGTCCGCCGCAGCAGCACCGGTCCAGCCGCGTTCCTCTTCGGCCTCCAAACCATCCAGGCGAGCAGCCAAATATTCGACAATCTGGCCCGCCTGCGCCCCATCCGCGATAACATCTGGGTTCAAGACCCCCAGGATGGCCGCCTGTTCGACGATTTTCTGATTGTAGCGCCTCCCGATCGCCGCCAGCAAAGCTGCGGCGCGGCGGGCATGATCGACCAAGGCGCGCAGATCAGGTCCGGCACGCTGGCTGCCGTCATGCAGGGACAGGACTGCATCCTTCACTCCTTCATCGATTAAATAGTCTTCCAGGTCGTGGTCATCCTTTAGATACCGGCCCGCGCCAGAGGTGCCGCGCCAGACTTTGTACAGCGGTGGCTGCGCGATATAGAGATGCCCTCGTTCGACGATCTGAGGCATCTGGCGATAGAAAAACGTCAACAACAAGGTACGGATATGGGCCCCGTCCACATCGGCGTCGGTCATGATGATAATCTTGTGATAGCGCAATTTTTCGATATTGAAATCATCCCGGCCAATACCCGTGCCCATAGCCGTGATCAAAGTGCCGATTTCCGTCGATGACAGCATTTTGTCAAAGCGGGCACGCTCCACATTGAGGATCTTGCCGCGCAGAGGCAGCACCGCCTGATTGGCCCGCGCCCGGCCCTGCTTGGCGGAGCCGCCGGCGCTGTCACCCTCGACCAGGAACAATTCGGACTTGGCCGGATCGCGCTCCTGACAATCAGCCAACTTGCCCGGCAGCGAGGAAATATCCAGGGCGCCCTTGCGCCGGGTCAGGTCCCTAGCCTTGCGGGCGGCCTCGCGGGCGATGGCGGCATCCACGGCCTTGCCGACGATATTCTTGGCATCGGCTGGATGCTCCTCGAACCACTGGGCCAGTTTTTCCGAGAGCAGACTTTCGACGACGGGCCGCACCTCGGACGAGACCAGCTTGTCCTTGGTTTGGGAACTGAACTTCGGGTCGGGCAACTGCACGGACAGAATGCAGGTCAAACCCTCGCGCGCGTCATCGCCGCTAAGAGATACTTTTTCCTTTTTCGCGATACCCGATGAATTGGCATAGCCGTTGACGGTCCGGGTCAGGGCGGCGCGGAAACCCGCCAGGTGGGCACCGCCGTCACGCTGCGGGATGTTGTTGGTATAGCAAAGGACATTTTCGTGATAGCTGTCGTTCCATTGCAGGGCGCAGTCCACGCGAATGCCGTCACGTTCGCCCAGAACGGCGATCGCGGGGCTATGCACCGCCGATTTATTGCGGTCGAGATATTCGACGAAGGCGGAAATCCCCCCCTCGAACTGGAAAACATCCTCCTGTGCCTCGACGCCGCGTTCGTCGCGCAACACCACCAGCACGCCAGAATTCAGAAAGGCCAGTTCCCGCAACCGATGCGTCAGGGTGCCGTAATCGAATTCTGTCTTGGTAAAGGTCTCGGTTGATGGCGTGAAGGTTACTTCGGTGCCTGTCCGCTCCCCCGCATCGCCGACCACTTCCAGGGGCACCTCCGGATCGCCGTCGTGGAAGCACATGTGGAACTCTTCACCGCCGCGCCAGATACGCAATTCCAATGTCGATGACAAGGCATTAACGACCGAGATGCCGACCCCGTGCAGACCGCCCGAGACCTTGTAGGAGTTCTGGTCGAACTTACCGCCCGCATGCAACTCTGTCATGATGACCTGAGCGGCGGAGACGCCTTCTTCCTCGTGAATTTCGGTCGGAATGCCGCGCCCGTTATCACTGATTGTCGCCGAACCATCTGGGTTCAACACGACTTGAACCTTATCCGCATGACCGGCCAGTGCCTCGTCAATGGCATTGTCCACGGCTTCATAGATCATATGGTGCAGGCCAGAGCCGTCATCGGTGTCGCCAATGTACATGCCCGGACGCTTGCGCACCGCGTCCAGACCGCGCAGCACCTTGATCGATGAGGCATCGTAGTCGGCCCCGTCTTTGCCGGGGATCATGTCTGGATCTTCAAATACCGGATCACTCAACGCATTCTACCCTTCAGTTTTCACTTGCCCGCGGTCCACCGTCACGAATTGTGCCTGTCCGCCCAAAGGTTCGAACAGGTTACGGTCGGTACCGCTTAACCAAGCCTGGCCGCCAAGGGCCAATATCTCCGCGAACAAGGCTTCCCGCCGTTCGCTATCCAAATGTGCCGCGACCTCGTCCAACAACAGGATCGGCGCCGCGCCCCGGCGTTCCGCCTCCGCCTTGGCATTTGCCAGCATCACAGCAATCAACAATGCCTTTTGTTCGCCGGTCGAACATTGTGCCGCCGGCATATCCCTGTCCAGATGGCGCACCACCAGATCAGAGCGGTGCGGCCCCTCCGCCGTGCCATTTGCCGCGTCTTCATGCTGGCGGCTGCTGGCCAGCATCTCGGCGAAACGGCTTTCCACCTCGACCGCCGGGTGGTCGTCCAGCCAGCTTTCGATCCGGCCTTCGATGGCCAGGCCGGCCTTAGGGAATTGTCCGACTGCCGCCGTTAGAAACCGTTGCAGCCGCGCCAGGGCCTCGCGCCGGGCCGCCGCCACGGCAACGCCGCTGGCCGCCATGCGCGCCTCCAGCGCCGATAGCCAAGCCGGATCACCACCACCATCACGCGACAGTTTGGCCCGCTCCCGCAAGCTGCGTTCATAGGCGCCGACCCGGCGGCCATGGTCCGGGTCCAGGCCAAGTACCAGGCGGTCCAGGAACCGGCGCCGCGACGATGGCCCCTCCAGGAACAGCCGATCCATCTGCGGCGTCAGCCATTGCACACCGATTACCCGAGACAGAGATGACGGCGATACCGTCTGGCCATCCATGCGGGCACTGCGCTTATCCCTGCCCCGTTCCGTTCGGCCCAGGCTACTGCCCAGCTTGACCGGACCGTCCGGCCCCCGCACCGTCGCCGCCACAGCCCAGCTTTCCGCTCCCTCCGCGGCACCCTGACGCACGACATCGCGCAGGCGGGCCCGGCGCAGACCGCGCCCGGGCGAGAGAAACGAGACCGCCTCCAGCAAATTGGTCTTGCCCGCACCGTTGGCACCGGTCAGCACCATCACCTGAGCGGCGGGATCAAGCGCCAGGCTGTCGTAGTTGCGAAAATTGCTCAGGCGCAGACGCTCCACCGCACAGACGGCCGCAGTACCGACGGCGCCAACCGGCAGCGGGGAAACCGGGCTTTGCGCGCCTGCTTCAGGCATAATGTTTTGGCGTGCGGCCAGCAAAGGCCCTCTCAAACCCGCATGGGCATCAGGACATAAAGCGCGCCCTGATCAGCGGCATCTCTGATGATGGTCGGCGAGGCGCCGTCGGAAAGATCAAAGCAGGCGTTCTCGCCATCGATCTGCCCGGCAATATCGAGCAGGTATTTGGCATTGAAGCCGATTTCCAACAGCTCATCGCCACTGTAGTTCACCGGCACTTCATCGGTGCCGCTGCCCTGGTCAGGGCTATTGGCCGACAAGGTCACTGCGCTGCCGTTGACGGCCAATTTCACCGCCCTGGATTTTTCCGAACTGATTGTGGCGACCCGGTCCACGGCCGCGGCAAAGCTTTTGCAATCAACCTCCATCAGCTTGTCATTGCCGGACGGGATCACCCGCTGATAGTCCGGAAAGGTGCCATCGATCAGTTTCGAGGTCAGCACGATGTCGCCAAGGGCAAAGCGGATCTTGCTATCACTCAAGGCGATTTCGACCACGCTTTCGCCGTCCTCAATCAACTTGTGCACTTCCAGGGCCGCCTTGCGCGGCATAATCACGCCGGGCATACCGGCGGCACCCTGAGGTAGGGGAATTTCGATATGGGCCAGGCGATGGCCGTCGGTAGCGACGCCGCGCAGCACCGGAGCTTCCTCTGGCGCATGCAGATAAATACCGTTCAGGTAATAACGGGTTTCCTCCGTCGAGATGGCAAACCGGGTCTTCTCGATCAGGCGGCTCAGGTCAGGCGCCGGCAGTACGAATTGATGCGGCAGATCGCCATCAGCCATGACCGGGAAATCTTCCCTTGGCAGGCAGGAGAGGGTGAATTTCGAACGCGCCGCACGGACCACCAGGCGGCCATCATCGGCACCGTAATCCAGCTCCACCTGGGCACCGTCGGGCAGTTTGCGAACAATGTCATGCAAGATATGCGCCGGTGCCGTGGTGCCACCAGGGGTTTGCACTTCCGCCGGCACGGTTTCGACAATGGCCAGATCCAGATCCGTCGCGGTCAGGCTCAACCCCGCCTCGTCCGCGACCAGTTGCACATTTGAAAGAATGGGAATGGTATTACGCCGCTCGACAACATTTTGGACATGGCCGAGGGCCCGTAAAAGGGCAGAACGTTCAATGGTTAGCTTCATGATTTCTTCGTTTCAAAGTAATTATCACGTGGAAAAAAATACAGCCCCGCCATGGCAAAGACGCAAGAGAATCACGGCCCACCCTGTCGGGGTATAAACATAGCAGAAAGCGCAGAGAATCGCACCCTATTTGGCCCTAAAATCGAGCTAATCGAGGCCGAGCAACGGCATCCTGCGGTAGCTACTACGCGAGCTTCTACACCAATTTTTTCAAAGCCCTGGCAATGGCTTTTTGTTGCCGGGCGGAGGCGGCGGGCATGGGGGCCCTGGGCAGGCCACCCGGCACCCCTTGCTCGGACAGGGCGAACTTCACCGCAGCCGGCAGATTGTCGTCAATCATGGCGTTCCAAAGCACCAGCAGCATTTCGTGCAGGCGCCGGGCGGCATCATGCTCGCCGGCCCGCACCAGATCCCAAAGCTTCACCTGAGCCGCCGGCGCCGCCGTCAGGATCGCCGCTATGGCGCCGTGGGCACCGAGGGCAAAGGAAGGATACATCAGGGCATCCACCGCCGTCATGATGCGGGAGCCATTCGGAGCGCCCAGCAGCAAATCCGCCAACAGTTTCATATCACCGGCGCTCTGCTTGACGCCGACAACCTGGGGCACCTCCTTCAAGATGCGGATTAACAGAGCCGGTGACAGATAGCTCCACGGAATAACGTTGTAGATCAGAATAGGGATTTTCGTAGCTTTGCCCACCGTGCGGAAATGCTCCAGCATATGGGCATCATCGGGACGGAACAGATAATGTACTGGAGTAATCTGCAGGGCGGCGGGGCCAAGATCCGACACCGCTTCGGCCCGCTCGATCGCCTGCCGGGTGGAATCAACAATAATCCCTGCGACCACCGGAACCCGGCCCTTGGCCTCGGCCAGGGCGATGCGGACCAGGCGTGTGACCTCCTTGGTCGACAGGGCATGCCCTTCCCCGGTACTTCCCCCCACAGCCAGGCCGTGCACGCCGGCGCCGATCAGGAAATTCACTTGTTTTCGGAAAGCCGCCTCGTCGACCTCACCCTTACGGGTAAAGGGCGTGGTCATGGGTGCGATGATGCCGGTTATTTTCTGAACACCAAAGCGGGTGGGTTTCTTGGCTGCCATGTCGTGCTCTCCACGGTAAGAATTTAGGTTATGGGGAAACGAGGAAATGAGTTGTCGCTGCGGCGAACAGTTTGTTGCGGTCTTTCTGCCAGGCATGGGCCCGCACACTGGCGACGCGTCGCCCCTGCTTGGTCACGATGCCCGTGGCGAAGCTGTCCGCCGCGCCGCCGGGACGCAGATATTCGACGGCGATGTTGACGATCTTCGGCAGGCGCGGCGTATCCATGGCACCGATCAGGGAAATCATCGCCGCGCTTTCCAGCAAGGCGCCGGTAACGCCGCCATGCAGGGCGGGCAGCAGCGGGTTGCCGATCAACATATCCTGGAACGGCAGCGCCGTTATCAATTCATCACCCTGGCGGTCCACACGTAGACCCATCCAGCGAAAGTAGGGCACGGCCTTGATCAATGGCTGCAAGTCGCCGTTCCGGCGCGCCGCGCTTATGCCGTCGGAAATGCTCATGCCGGCTTCATCGTGCTCTTGCTGGTTGACGACATCATGAAAGATCCGGAGGCATGCGCGATGGGGTCATCGACGTCCCCCTGATAGGCAATGGCGCGGGTAAAAGCGATATTGCGTGTGGTCTTGTAACAATGAGCATAAGCGTGAAGGTCCTGTCCCGAGACTGCCGGTTTGAGATAATCGATGCGCAGGTCTAGGGTCGCCACCATTGTCCCATCGGGCAGCTTTGGCACGACACACATACCGCTCAGGCTGTCTAGCAATACGGTCACGATACCGCCATGCACCACGCCGGTATCCGGGTCGCCGACGAATTCCGGACGATGGGGTATCTTGGCGACGACGCCACTGTCATCCATAGAAATTAAATCCAGACCCACCGCCGACATATGCGGGATGGTGCTGATCATCAAATGGCGGACGTTCTCAAAATCGATTTCCATGCTTGCCCGACAATGCGTGTTGGCTATGAAGCTGTCAAACATTCACTGGTTCAGGACACTAGCGGTGGCCGAAAAACGGTCGTATAAGATGCGCCATGTGGAACAGCACGGTTGGTATTCGGGTCGGTTGGCCAGATTTCGGCGGGGCCCCGATAATTGCACGGCAAACATGGGCCGTACGGGGGCTGCTGCGGGCGCGGTGGGCTGGGTGGCGCGGCATGCTGGGCGTGCTGATCTGCGGCTGTATCCTGCTGCTTGGCATATCCGCCGCCAAGGCCGGGGACTCCGCGTATTTCCGTATTGCCACCGGCGCCGCGGACAGCACCTATTTTCCCATCGGCTCCCTCATCGCCTCGGCCATTTCCAATCCGCCGGGCTCCCGCGATTGCGCCGACGGTGGCTCTTGCGGCGTACCGGGGCTGATCGCCGTGGTCCGGGCCAGCAAGGGCTCGGTCCAGAACGTAGGCCTGATCGCCGGCGGAAAGGCGGAATCCGGGCTTAGCCAGGCCGACGTCGCCTATATGGCCTATTTCGGCCTGGGACCATTCAAGGGTGCGGCGCAATTCGATGGCCTGCGGGTCGTCGCCACGCTCTATCCTGAACTGGTGCAGCTGGCAGTGCGCAAACATAGCGGTATCTTCGCGGTCGAGGATCTGCGCGACAGACGTGTTTCGCTGGGGGTAGAAGGCTCGGGCACGGCGGTGGATGCCCACGCCATCATGGCGGCGCATGGTTTAGCAGCGGGCAGCTACAAGGCGCTGAATTATGATCTTGGCGAGGCCACCGACCGTCTGCGTCTGGGCAAGCTGGATGCCTTATTCATTATCGGCGGCGCACCGGTGCCGGCCATGGCTGATTTGGCGGAACAGAGCAATATTACCCTCCTGCCAATCCACGGCGCAGCCGCGTCGCGCCTGCGCCGGGACTATCCATTCTTCGCCCCGGCGAGACTGCCGGCCGGCGTCTACCGCAACGTGGCCGAGACCCAAACCCTGAGCGTCGGCGCCCAATGGCTGGTATCGGACCGCCTGGATGCAAAACTGGTGTATAAAATTACCCGTGCCCTGTGGCATCCCTCAACCCGGCGGATACTTGACAATGGCCACCCCGATGGCCGCCTGATCCGGTTGAGCAGCGCCCTGGACGCCCTCGGTATCCCGCTGCACGAAGGCGCCAGGCGTTACTATAAAGAAGTCGGCGCCTTGCCCTAACACCACGCCGTGCCACAGCCTTGCCGCACCACCTCAATCCAGGCCACCTGAATATGTAATGGAGCTCACCGTGAACGCTAATATTGCAGCCGACCCTGATCCCACCGCAATTCCCATCCGGCCCATCGCTAGCACCGGGCTGGTGGCATGGCAAGAAACTCAGTCGGAAGCCACCAAGGCCTGGTGCAATAGCAACGGATTTTTGGCGGATGCCGGCAAGTTCCTTTTGCTGCCGGGGGAAGACGGTGGGCTGGCCGGCGTTATGCTGGGTTTGGGCGATAACGTGGAAGGCGCCAGCGGCTATTGGGCCTTTGGCACCTTGGCCACAGCACTGCCAGCGGGAAATTACCGGATAGAGGGCGATTTGACGCCAGCCCAGGCCGATCAGGCCGCCCTGGCCTGGGCCCAGGCGGCCTACCGCTTCACCCGTTACCTAGGCAAGGATGATGAAGCCGGCAAGGAGAGCGCCCAGCTATGTTTGCCTGAAAACGCCGACGGCAAGGCCTTAAAGGGCGCGATCAAAGGCTCGTTTCTGGCCCGCGACCTGATCAACACGCCAGCCTCGGACATGGGGCCGGAGGAGCTGGCCGCCGCCGCCATGGCTTTGGTGGAAGAATTCGGCGGCATCGGCATGATCATCGTGGGCGATGATCTGCTGGGCGCCAATTACCCGGCGATCCATGCCGTGGGCCGTGCCTCGGTCCGGGCGCCGAGGCTGATCGATCTGCGCTGGGGACCGGCCGACGCACCGCGCTTGACCCTGGTGGGCAAGGGCGTTTGTTTCGATACCGGCGGCCTGGATCTAAAACCCCCTGCCAGCATGCTGAAGATGAAAAAGGACATGGGCGGCGCAGCCACCGTGCTGGGCCTGGCGGCCATGATCATGACGGCGGAATTGCCACTCTCGCTGCGAGTGCTGATCCCGGCGGTGGAAAATGCCGTGGCTGGCAACGCCTATCGCCCCGGCGATGTGCTGGCCACCCGCAAGGGTCTGACGGTGGAGGTCGGTAACACCGATGCCGAAGGCCGCATCGTGCTCTGCGACGCCTTGGCCGAGGCTGCAGCGGATGACCCCGAGTTGATTATTGATATCGCTACCTTGACCGGCGCGGCGCGGGTTGCGCTGGGTCCGGATCTGCCGGCGGTTTTTACCGGCAGCGATGAGCTGGCGGCAGAGTTGCAAGAGAGAGGCGAGACGCTGGATGACCCCGTCTGGCGTATGCCTCTATACGCGCCATATACCGAGCGCCTGAAAAGCAAGGTCGCCGATTTCAACAATGTCTCGGAAGGCGCCTTTGGCGGCGCCATAACGGCGGCGCTGTTCATGCAGAACTTCGTCTCCGACCCTAGCCGTTGGCTGCACATGGACACCTATGGCTGGAACGACAAGGACCGCCCGGGCCGTCCAGCAGGCGGAGAGGGCCTAGCCATGCGCACATTGTTCGCGGTCATCTCGGAGCGTGTTGGCTAGGACTTAATATTAGTCAGGCCAGACTGGCGGATGGCTGCCCAGGGGCATGGACGGCCGGGTCCAATGGGCCGGGGTCTCCGACAATTGTGCTGCATGCCGAACCGCCATTATCATACCATAGCTCGATTGGCTTTCTTCCAGAAAGTCATCCATATCGCTTTCGTCTGGCGCAGCAAAATCGAAACCATTGCCAACTCGCCCCAGGCCCTGCAACCAGCGGCCCGTTCTGGCCAGGGCGACGCGGATATGCCAGCTGCCGCCCTCGTTCGCCCGCCGGGCCAACGTGGCCATGGCGGAGGCGGCCATGAAATAGCCCGAGGCGTGATCCAATGCCTGGCACGGCAAGGCCTTGGGACCGTCCACGCCGGCGGCCTCGGCCTCGGCGAAGTTAATGCCGCTAGCAGTCTGCACCAGGGAATCAAAGCCCCTGCGTGAGGACCAGGGCCCCACATGGCCATAGGCGGACAGCGAGACGTGGATGATGCCAGGACGCATCTTGGCGACATTCTCGGGCCCAAAGCCCCAGCGTTCAAGGCCACCGGGACGATAGCCTTGCACCAGGATATCTGCCTCGGCGATCAACCGGCGCAAGTTCTCTCGGCCTGCTTCTTGCCGCAGATCAATATGGGTCGACAGCTTGCCGCGCCCGGCATCGGTGACCAGAGCGGCAACCGATGGCAGATGCGGCGCCGTTACCCGCATAACATCGGCGCCGTGCGCCGCCAAGGTCCGCCCGCAAACCGGGCCGGCGATGATCCGGGTCAGGTCCAGCACCCGGACGCCGTCCAAGGGACGCACGCCGGGGGAAAGCGGCCGCGCCGGTGCATCGCCAATCCGCTCGACGGAAATCAGCGGCTGCTGATCCAACGCCTGGGCCTGGGGGTGCGCCTGCCATTCCTCGGGTGAGCGCATCATTGTGGCGACCAGGCCTTTCCCGGCGGCTGCGTCCTCGAAATCCTGACCCCGCCATTGGCCAAGGGCAGCGGCAACGGCCTCGCGGTCATAGGCGCAGTCCAATAATTCCAACACCCCATCCCGGTGATGGGGAAAATTCGTATGCAGACGGACCCAGCAGCTATCGCCGGTTTGATAAGTACCAGCAATCTTGTCCCACAACGCCGGAGACGGCCCACCGTTGATCTGCAAAAACTGCTCGCTGCGAAATTCGATCAAGGCATGACGCATGTCCACGGCGATGGCTTGGCGTTTGCCGCCGCGCTGATGCCAGACTCGTGATGCCGCCAGGGCGGAGGCGGAAATCGCCGCCTGGGCCGCCGCACCAACCTTGAATGACGACGGCAGAATTGGCCCCTGGCCCGTCAACGTCAAATCGTCCAGACCATCCAGCGGTAGGCCTATCAGACCGCAGATATCCTGCAAAATCTCTCGCGTTTCCATTGTTCAGCCCCCCAGGGTGAAAATGAGTTGATATAGACCGGTCTCGGGCGCGCCGACGGCGATGCCGTCGCGCTGCAATTCTGCCCCATCAAAATGTTTTCCGCTTGCCGCCTTGACCTGATCGGGCAAATTGGCGGTCAGCATTATGGTCCTGTCCGCCGCTCCATCCATCGTATCCTCGGACTCGGCCCTGATTTCTTTTTCCTGGCTGGGCAGATGGGTGCGTCTTGGATCCAGCTGCCAGATCTGGGCGCTGACCATGCCTGGTTCCGCAAGGGCAGCCTGGGCGCGTTTCAAGGCGGCGCCACCGCCAGCATCGCCGGCGGCAAAGCGCAATGTCATGACGGCGGCGCCGTGACCCAGCCCCAGATAGGCCGTGCGGCTGCAGACCAGGCGGTTGGTGTTGCGGTAGTGGGGCATGCAACGCTGGGTCCAGGATGAAGGGTTGTTGACGCAGTCGAGATAAGCCGGCGTCTCCAGCACCGAGGGGTCGGTGGTTTCGTAGAAAACAAAAAACTTCGGCGTGGCTTCAAGAGCGATATGGCGGCGGGCGCTGAAAAAACCCTCTAAGGCGACCCGCTCGGCGTGGTGTTCCTTATTATACCAATCGTTCAGCGCCTGTTCCTGTTCGAGCACCATGTCGTGCCAGATCGCCAGAATTCCCGAAGACTGCTTTACGCTCATTGCTGTACACTCTTGCTTTGAAAGGTTCGATTTCCTGAATGGAACAAGGAACCGGCATTATTTGAGACGGAGTAAGGATTATGAAGGGTGGAGAGCTGATAGCACAGTTTTTGGTGCAGGAGAAAATCCCCTATGTGTTCGGCATCTGCGGCCATGGCACCGTGGGATTGCTGGATGCCCTCTATGATGTACGCGATGAAGTCAAGCTGATTTCGCCCCGCCACGAACAGGTGGCCGCGCATATGGCGGATGCCTATTTCAGGATCAAGCATGAACCGGTTGCGACCTTGACCTCGTGTGGACCCGGTTCGGCCAATATCGTCATGCCTATCGCCAATGCCCTAGCCGACAGCTCCGCCATCCTGGCGCTGACGGCAAATATCCCCACCCAGCAGTTCAACCGAGGGCCGTTCCAAGAAATCAACCGCCATTTCGCCGCCGACTTTCCGTCCGTCTTAAAGCCGGTGGTCAAGCGCAGCTTTCAGCCGACCCGTGTCGACATGCTGCCCTTGAGCCTGCGCCAGGCGCTCGAGCTTTCCGTTTCCGGGCGACCTGGTCCGGTGCAGGTGGATGTGCCCTTCAATGTCTTTCAGGAGGAGGCGGACGTACGACTGGAAGCCACCGCGCGTTTCAAGACCCGAAAGCGACCCGGCACCGATCCGGCGGATATCGATCAGGCCCTGGCCATGCTGGGCGACGCCGAGCGCCCAGCGCTGTTCATCGGCCATGGTGTTTCCCTGGCCGAAGCCGCGCCAGAACTGGTGGAGTTGGCCGAGCGTCTCAATATCCCGGTGATATCTTCGCCCAACGGCATGGGCTGTATCCCCATGTCCCATTCGCTGTCATTGGGCTTTATTGGCCGCAACGGCACTTTTCCGGCCAACCAGGCCGGGCGCCACGCCGATCTGGTAATCGCCGTCGGCGCCCGCTTTGATGACCGTTCCTCATCTTCGTGGATACCCGGCTATTCCTGGAATTTCCCAAGTACCAAGTTGATCCATGTGGATATCGACGTCAATGAAATCGGTCGCAACTATCTGCCTGACCTGGGCATCACCTCTGATGCCGGCAGTTTTCTGCGCCAGATGCTTGGCGCGGCGGCGGAGACCGAGATACCGGTGCGCAAGGCCTGGCTGGCCGAAATCGAAGGTTGGCGCGATGAATGGCAACGTTTCACCGCCCCAAATTTCGAGCTGCGCACCTCGCCCCTGCGCCCGGAACAGATCGTTGCCGACATTCGCGCGGTACTGCCCGATGACGGCATCATCTCGTTGGATTCAGGTGTCCATCACAACTGGTTCATGCAGTTCTGGGACGCGCCCATGCCGCAAACAATGTTAAACGCCTGGGGCTTTTCCGGCATGGGTTTCGGCGTTTCGGGCATCCTGGGGGCGAAGCTGGCGGCACCGGACAGGCCCTGCGTCTCCATCTGTGGCGACGGCGGCTTCACCATGACGCCCCACGTTTTGTGCACGGCGGTGGAATTCGATATTCCCTGCATCTGGGTGGTCTGGAACAATTTTGCCTGGGGCGCGATCCGCGATATTCAGTACGGCATGTTCGGGGGCCGGGAGCATGGCACCGGTTTCTATCGCGGCGACAACCAGCAGCCCTACAATCCCGATTTCGCCGCAATGGCGCGGTCCTGCGGCGTCCATGGCGTCACGGTCACCGAGCCCGATGATTTCAAGGGCGCGCTGGAAGCCGCCATCGCCTTCGGAAAGCCGGCGCTGCTTGATGTGCATGTGGACCCGGAAGTCCGTCCGCCGGCGACCGGCACCTGGCAATTGCCGCCCACGCCCTTTGGCGAACCAGCTTTTGGCGGACCATTATTGCAAGGCTAAACTGGCAATGGCCACGTTCGGAGACTAAGGCGCGCGCATAAAGTTTGCATAATGTGGCCTTCGCCGCTTACCATCGGGTTGGGCAACCAATTTCAGTCATTCCCAGCGTTAGGCGTTTGGTGAATTTCAAGGTCAAACCGATTGGTTGGGGGATATAGTCATGCTCGAATTCCATTCCAGCAGCTCCAGTGCTGTCAATTCAAAAACCGCGATCCTGGAATGTGTCGATCACGCCTTCAACGGCCTAAATGGCGGCAATTCCACTAAAATGGGCGCGCGGGTCGCAGCTGAAATAAGGGCCAAGAACCCAAGCATCAATATGGTCTTCGCCCCCTCCACCGGCTTGGATTTGGCGGGTGGTCAGGTGATCGCGGGAATAGAATCGATCCTTAGCGCTTTACCGCGAAGGTGATTTTGCCGCCGCCTGCAAGGTTTTCGAGGCTTGCGCAGTTGCCGCCCCTGATGACAATGTTACGCAGTTCTATATTGAATGCCGTGGCATGCTGATCGAGACGCCTCCGGCGTAGCCTTAGCGCAGGGTTTGGGTGCTGGTCGAAAAATAGCCCAGGCCGCAACCATGGCCGTGGCACTAGTTGGAGTTTGATGATGACTGATGATCTGCACTACCAAACCATCCTGGGCCTTTCCAGCCAAATCAAATCAGGTGATCTTTCACCAGTAACATTGACCGAAACATTATTGGCGCGCATTGAGGCGCTGGACGGAAAGCTGAAATCCTATGCCACGGTGACGGCCGAGAGCGCCTTGGCCGAGGCCCGGACGGCGGAGGCGGAAATTGCCGCCGGACGTCATCGGGGTCCACTCCATGGCATTCCCATCGCCGTGAAAGACCTTTGTTATACCAAGGGTGTCCGCACCATGGGCGGCTGTGCCGTGCTGGCGGATCATGTGCCTGATTTCGATGCCACGGTGGTGCGGCGGTTTCGCGAGGCGGGCGCGGTGCTGCTGGGCAAGCTTAACCTGACCGAGGGCGCCATGGCCGGCTATAACCCGGCCTTTGATGTGCCGGAAAATCCGTGGAAAGAGAGCCATTGGTCCGGCGCATCGTCCTCTGGTTCGGGTGCGGCGACGGCGGCCGGCCTGGCCTTTGCCACCCTGGGCAGTGACACCGGCGGTTCGATCCGCCATCCCGCTGCCGCCTGTGGCACAGTGGGTTTGAAGCCGACCTGGGGCCGGGTCAGCCGCCATGGGGTGCTGGATCTGGCGCAATCGCTTGATCACGTGGGCCCTCTGACGCGCAGCAGCGCGGATGCCGGCATCGTCATGCAGGCTATTTCCGGACTGGACCCTGACGATCCCACCACCCTGGTTGCCCCGGTGCCCGATATGCTGGTCGGACTTGAGGTGGGCGCGAAGGGTCTGCGCATCGGCTGGGACGAACGCTATGCCAGCAAGGACATAGCGCCGGATTTTGCCGCCGCAATCGCGGCCTCGGTGGAGGTCATGGCCAAGCTTGGGGCCGAGATCATTGAAGTCACGATGCCGGAAAAACTAAGAGAATTCTTGGCGGGATGGCCCGTCATATGCACGGCGGAGGCGGCCGACGCACACCGCGCGACCTATCCCGACCGGGCCGCCGAATATGGACCCTGGTTCAGGGAATGGCTGGCACGGGGCAACTCATTTTCCGCCGCTGATTATGCCCATGCCAACAATCTGCGCGCCGCCTGCGAAGGTGCTATGCGCCGGACGATGCAGGATATTGATCTGCTGGCTTGCCCTTCCACGGCGCAAGAGGCCTTTCCGGTCACGCCCGAGATCTCGTACGGTCCCATTCCCGAGCGCGACCCCTGGCAAACTCGCTTTACCGTGCCCATGGACTATGCCGGCCTACCGACCATTTCACTGCCCTGTGGTTTGTCCGAACTAGGCCTGCCCCTATCGCTGCAATTCGTTGGCCATCCCTTGGCCGAGCCAATGCTGGTGCAGGCCGGCGCCGCCTTTGAAAGCGCCACGGATTGGCACCGCATGCATCCTCCAGGTTGGTAAGAAAATCCTATTCGATCAAGGCCTGATAGGTCAGAACGCGCAATTCACGGCGCAGGGGATAGGTGGACGAGGGCATCAACTGGGTCAGAAAGATCACGCTCATGTCTTCCATCGGGTCGATCCAGAAGGCGGTACTCGCCGCCCCACCCCAGGCGTGTTCGCCGGGCGACCCAATAACCTGTGCCTTGGCCGGGTCCAGCATGACGGAGAAACCCAGGCCGAAACCGATGCCGTCATAGGATGTTTCCGAATGCACCGGCTGACCCATGGAGGTCAGATCGCCATTGTTGGGCAGATGATTCTCGGACATGTACTCCACGGTCTTGCGGCCCAACAGGCGCACGCCGTCGAGCGCACCCTTGCCTCTTAGCATCTGGGTAAAACGGTGATAGTCGCCCGCCGTCGACGTAAGACCGCCGCCGCCCGAAAACAGCGTGACTTTACGGTAGACGCTGTCGTTGGGCGCATCGGCCAGCGCCAACCCGTCGTCTGCCGTGTGCTCGTAATTGGCGGCAAAGCGGTCTTCTTTTTCGAGTGCGATGGCGAAAGAGGTATCCACCATGCCCAGAGGCCTCAGAATATGCTGCTGGAAAAATTCATCCAGCGGCTGGCCGGAAATCACCTCCGTCAGGCGGCCCAGAAGATCCGTACTGACGGAATAATTCCATTCCTCGCCCGGATGACAGAGAAGCGGTTGATCGGCCAGTTTGCTGGCGGTTTCCGCCAGGTTGCTCTGACGGTCGGCGAAATTGACGCCGTTGGCGCGGTAGGCCGCCTCGACCGGCGTTTGCCCCCTGTTGCCATAGGTCAGACCGGCGGTATGGGTCAGCAGATGGCGAAAGGTAATTTGTTGCCGCGCTGGCTCCAGCACCGTGTCCGCACCCTGACCCGAGACATAGACCTGCATCTCGGCGAATTCCGGCAGATAACGCGCTATGGGGTCATCGAGCTGAAACAGCCCTTGTTCGTACAGCATCATGATGCCGACAGAGGTTATGGGCTTGGTCATGGAGTAGAAGCGAAAAATCGTATCTTCCTCCACCGCCAAGCCAGTTTCGCGGTCGCGTAGACCCCTCGTCAGGCAATAGGCCACCCGGCCATGGCGGGCCACCAGCACCAGGGCACCGGGCAGCTTGCCGGCATCAATGTAGCCGTCGATCCACGGGCGGATGCGGTCCAGCCGCTCGCTGGACAGGCCGACATCTTCGGGTTTTGCGCTGACGAGCATGCTTGAACTCCTTCTACAGGGTGCAGTAACCACCATCGACGGGGATGGTGACCCCGGTGATGAAACCGGCGGCGTTGGCGGAGGCCAGGAACAGCGCGGTGCCGATCATCTCGCCGGGTTCGCCCCAGCGGCCCATCGGCGTGCGTTGCAGGATCGGATCGGCAATTTCCGACATATCCTGGATCGGCGCCGTCAGCTTGGTGGAAATCCAGCCCGGCGCGATGGCATTGACGCGAACACCGTCCTTGGCCCAGAGCGCGCCCAGGCTCATGGTCATTTGCAGGATTGCCGATTTCGAGGCGCCATAGCCCGGGCCCCGCGGCGAGCCGAAATACGAGGTCATCGAGGCGATGTTGATGATCGAGCCGCCCGAGGCCTTGAGTAGCGGTTGCAAATGGTGCGAGAGGCGGTAGACCGAATTCAGGTTGATTTCGATGGTCGCCTCGAAATTCTCCGGCTCCAGGGCAGCCTGGCCACGAAACGTGGTGCCGGCGTTGTTGACCAGCACATCCAGTTGTTCGACGCCATCCGCCAGGGCCTCGACCGCCGGAACATCCAGCATGTTGACCTGATGATAGGTGAAGCTAGAGAGATCATCGGGATAATCGCCGATCCCGTCCCTGGTGCCGGTGATGGTCACCTGGGCGCCCGCGTCGCGAAAACCCTGAGCGATAGACAGGCCGATACCGCTGGAGCCGCCCGTGACCAGAACAGTCTTGCCGGAAAAATCAAAACTTGCACTCATGCTTCTTACTCCCAGGGTTTTCAATTAGGCTCCGAACCGCCAGATGCAGGTTTCAGCCAATTACTTTTTCATGCCTTCGATATCACCGGCGGGCAAGATCATCAATTGTTCGCGGCCGCGCTAGCCGCACTTGGAATAGCCGCAGAAGACGCAGGTTTCGCAGCCTTCCTGTCGGATCAGGCCCGGTGTGCCGCATTTAGGACAACCACGCAGACGGGAGGTATCGCCAGTTGCATCATCGGCCTGGGTGCCGCCTCCCGCCGGCAGCGCGATTATGGCCTCGTCCGTCTCAGGGTCCGCATTGGGATTGGCCATGAAGCCAATGGCGACCATATGGCGCTCAATGATTTCACCAATAGCGGCCAGCAAGGAGGGAATATAGCGACCCTCGACCCAGTATCCACCGCGCGGATCGAACACCGCCTTTAGCTCTTCGACCACGAAGGAGACATCTCCGCCCCGGCGGAAGACGGCGGAGATCATCCGAGTCAGGGCCACGGTCCAGGCAAAATGGTCAACGTTCTTGGAGTTGATGAAAACCTCGAACGGGCGGCGGCGGCCGTCTTGAATCACGTCATTGATGGTGATATAGATGCTGTGATCGCTTTCCGGCCACTTGATCTTGTAAGTCTGGCCGGGCAGCGCGCCAGGACGGTCCAGGGGCTGGGTCATATAGACCACGCCGCCCGCATCCAGTTCGTCGCGCGGCTTGGCCTCGGGCTGGACCAGGGGCAATTCCGGTTCCGCCGGCAAACTGGGTTTGGCCGCTTCATCGCTCTCCAGCACCGCGCCGGTGATTTCGTTGGGACGGTACGTGGTGCAGCCCTTGCAGCCCTGGTCATAGGCCTGCATGTAAACGTTCTTGAAGGCCTCGAACGAAATATCCTCGGGCAAATTGATGGTCTTCGAGATCGAGGCATCAACGTATTTCTGCACCGCTGCCTGCATGGCCACGTGGTCGGACGGTGCCAGGGCGGTGGCGGTGACAAAATAATCGGGCAGTTGCGCCGTCTCGCCGAATTGGGCCCGGAATTGACGATAGGCATAGTCGGAGACCGTTTCCTCCCGCCGGCCGCCATCGGGCATGGTGACGTGGCGGCGGTAGGTAAAGGCGAACACCGGTTCCAGACCGGAGGAGATATTGTCGGCGAAGATCGAAATGGTTCCAGTCGGCGCGATGGAGGTCAAAAGCGCGTTGCGGATACCATGTTCGGCGATGGCCGCGCGCACCTCTTCATCCAGTTCCAGGACGCTATCGCCGGCCAGATATGCCTCCGCCTCGAACAGGGGGAAGGCGCCTTTTTCACTAGCCAGTTCCACACTGGCTAAATAGGCCGACCGGCGCACCTCCGCCAGCCAGGTTTCGGTCAGCGTCACCGCCTGAGCCGAGCCGTAACGCAGCTTGCAAAAGATCAAGGCATCCGCCAGCCCAGTAACGCCAAGACCAATGCGCCGCTTGGCCCGTGCCTCGTTAGCCTGCTCTGGCAAGGGGAAGTTGGAGATGTCGACGGCATTGTCCAGCATGCGGACCGAGGTTCGGACCAGACGGCGCAGAGCGTCCATATCAAGTGCTGCATCCGAACCAAACGGATCCCGCACCAGCCGGGCCAGATTGACTGAGCCCAGCAAACAGGCCCCATAGGGAGGTAGTGGTTGTTCGCCGCATGGGTTAGTTGAATTAATTTGCTCACAATACGCTAAATTATTGCGCTTGTTGATGCGGTCGATGAAGATCACACCGGGTTCGGCATAGGCATAGGTAGCCCGCATGATGCAGTCCCACAATTCCCTCGCCCGCACACTGCGGTAGGTGCGGCCCGCGAAGCGCAGTTCCCACGGCGTATCATCCTTCACCGCCTCCAGGAAATCGTCGGTAACCAGAACCGATAGATTGAACATACGCAGACGGCCGGGATCTTGCTTGGCCTCGATAAAGGCCTCAATATCGGGATGATCGCAGCGCAGGGTCGCCATCATGGCGCCCCGGCGATGGCCCGCTGACATAATAGTGCGGCACATGGCGTCCCAGACATCCATGAACGTCAACGGCCCGGAGGCGTCCGCGCCAACGCCCCGGACCGGCGCGCCTCTGGGCCGCAGGGTAGAGAAATCATAGCCAATGCCGCCGCCCTGTTGCATGGTCAGGGCTGCTTCGCGCAGATTTTCAAAGATTCCGGACATATCATCCGGGATCGTTCCCATAACGAAACAATTGAACAAGGTAACATTGCGCCCGGCACCGGCACCCGCCAGGATGCGCCCGGCGGGCAGAAACTTGAAATCCTCCAAGGCTTCAAAAAATGGGACATTCCAGTGCTCGGGCTGCGTTTCCGCTGCCGCCAGGGCGCCCGCGACCCTGGCCCAGCTATCCTCGATGGTATCGTCCACCCACTGTCCGCCGCCGCCTTTGAGACGGTATTTCATGTCCCAGATTTGCTGGGATATTGGTGCGACGGTTGGCATTCGAACCTCTTGGTCAGGGCCTTGATCAGCGAAGAATGTTCCTGTTATGTACTATATGCGATTTTGCCTCGTAACGGGAGTTATATTTCCGTTGTTTTGGCCTCGGCTTCAAGAGCCAAATTGGCTGATTCCACGCGCTCCTGCAATAGATCATCGAATTCCTTGCGTGGCAGGCCCGGCAGGATTGGTTCGAGAAACTCCAGCACGATGGTGCCGGACTGGCGCAGCAGTTGCCGCCGGGGCCAGAATAGTCCGGAATTCAGCGCCACCGGCACCACGGGTACATCCAATCCCCGATAAAGCGCCGAGACGCCGGGCTGATAGGGCATATCGGCGGTGGAGACACCGGGCGCCGTGCGCGTGCCCTGGGGGAAAATTACGATGGCCCGGCCCAGCTCGACCGCTTCTTTCGCATCCGTCAACATCACTCGCAGGGCTTTCGCGCCCGCCTCGCGGTCAACGGCGATCATCCGGGTCTTGCGGCACATCCAGCCATAGATGGGAATGGACAGCAGCTCCTTCTTCATGACCATGGCCGGGTCATCCAGGATGACATGCCAGATCAGAGTATCCCAGGCGGACTGGTGCTTGGAGGCTATAATGGCGCCGCCTTGGGGACGGTTTTGCAAACCGCGGATCTCCACCTTGATACCAACGCTCCAGCGCAGCAGGAGATTAACGCCCCTGGCCCAGCGCCGTTGGCCCCAAACCGTCACTTGATAAGGCAGCAGCAGACCGGGCGCGAAGACCAGCACCATCGCCGTGGTCCAGGCATAGAACATTATGTTGAATAGATTGGATCGAACCGCCCGCATTATTTTTTCCTATCCCGCCGAACCGGTCAAGCGGACCCTGAGCAGAGAGATCAGATATTTGCTGTATTCCATGGCCAACAGTTTCATGGTGCCGGGAAACAGCCACCAATCCGCCAGTTTTACATGCTTCGGAAACACGGAATTGGCATGCAAGGTGATCTTCGGCATGGCCTGTTGGAACAGCAACAGACTGCGCGGCATATGATAGGAGGCGGTGACAAGATGCAGGCTTTGATAACCGTTCCGCTCCATCCACAACGCCGTCTCGATCGCATTACCCCGGGTATCACGCGCCTGATAACCCAGATCAACGCAACAGCTAAACAGGGGCTCGGCGCCGCTCTGATTGGCCTGTAGTTCCGCCGCCGATATGCCGGTCTGAACGCCCGAAAACAACAGTTTTGCCCCCTTGCCGGCGGCCAGCAGTTGCAGGCCTAGCCGCAGCCGCCCGCGTCCACCGGTCAGCACCACGATGGCATCATTAACGCCAGGCTGAGCCGTGGTGGAGGCTTGCCGGGGCAGCTCCGCCGCGAACAGCAGGAACCCGCCAAGCCACAGCAGCGCCATGGCGCTCAAGCACAACAGCACGCTCCGCGGCAACCACTTCATGGCAGCCGCGACAATTCATACAGCACGGTGCGCCGCGCCGTCAGCGCCGTCAGGCCCGCCGCCAGCAGGGGCAATGTGGCCAGGGCCAACAGGGCAAGCGGCGAGAGCGCCAGATCGCCAAACAACGGCCCCTCAAGATCAGCAGCCAAGCGGGACAGGGCGAACAAGGCAGCGACGGTAACCGCCAGTCCGATCAGGCCGCCCTTTAGGCCCATGTTCAGGGCGCGCCATTGGAACAACCGCGCGATATAGCTGTCCCGCGCACCCATGACATGGAGCAATTTGACCACTTCCAGATGCGCCGCGAAGGCGGCCCGGGTACCAAAGATCACCACCGAACAGGTGGCAAAGCAGATCATAGCCAGACAGGCCGCCATCATCCATTGTAATGACTGGCTCAACCGGATCAGCTTGCCCAGCCAGATCTGATGATCATCAATGCGGATGCCAGGGTCAATCTTAGCCAGCCGTTTTGCCAGCAGCGCCAGGCCAGCCGGTCCGGCCTCCGACAACCGAACATCGATCAATTGCGGCAGGGGCAAATTTCCAAGCAAACTGCCAAGCAGACCCCCGGGACCGCTATTGCCCAACCAGGGCTGCAGCAATTTGGCGATCTCCGCCGCCGCCAAGGGGCGCACTTCAGTGACCCCGGCGGTCGCGCGCAGGGCGTCCACCACGGCATCCATCACGGCTGCGGGGCGTGTCTGATCCGGCCCCGACCGCGCCCCGTGGCGAGCTTTGTCATCCGCGTTTGGGTTTTGCGGCGGAATTTCCACCGTCACCGTGTTGGCCAAATCGTTGTGCCAGCTACCAGTTGCCTGATGCAGGGCGAGTGCGGCGGCGCCGGCGAGGGCTGCGAAGAACACCATGACGGCCACGACCCAGGGCAAAAAGCGCCCCGCACCTTCCGAATCGGGTATCAAATCAGGCATCGCCATCCCGGCTTAACCCAACTTGCGCCGCACAACGGGGCCGCCGGCAGCCTCGGCCTTAATCTGACCAGGGCGGTTGGTAGCGCCGATATCAACGCCCAAGCAACCGCCATTATCGACCGGAGCGATGGAGGGATACAGAATACCATCGGTTAAGGTCAGCACCGGATGAGAAAACCGCCGAACCAGGGCGTCGTTATGGGTGGCGACGACGACGGCGGTGCCGGAGCGATGCAGCTCCTCGAACAATCGCACCAAGCGATAGGCAATGCGGTCATCAACATTGCCCGTGGGTTCATCCGCCAGCAGCAAATTGGGTTTCGAGATCACGGCACGGGCGATGGCCACCCGCTGCTGCTCGCCGCCCGACAAGGTATCGGGGCTGTCATCCAGACGGGTGCCAAGCCCGACCCAATTAAGCAACTCGGATACATTGTTGCGGGTACGCTTCTCGTCCTCGCCGGCCAGGCGCAGGGGTAGGGCGACATTGTCGAAAACACTCAGGTTCTGCAACAAACGGAAATCCTGGAACACAACGCCAATGCGCCGGCGCAGGGCGGGCAGGTCGCGGCGGTGGGTGGTGGCTACATCCTGGCCAAAAACTTCCATCCTGCCCCGTGAGGGAAATAGAGCCAGACACATCAATTTCAGCAGCGAGGATTTCCCGGCCCCCGAGGCGCCGGTCAGAAAATGGAAGCTGCCGGGCGCTATATGCAGGTTGATATCACGCAGCACCTCCGGCCCAACGCCGTAGCGGACACCAACATTTTCGAAGCGAACCATCCGATACGCACCATCCGAAGCGTGTTTTGGAAACCATGGCCCCTCATCACAGGCCTGCGCCAAGATGCCACGTGCCCGGGCCAGGGTCCAGCGTCGCAAGTCATTTCCATTACGGCCCAAAGGGCACCAGCGAAAAAGAAACAGCAGACTTGGCAGCCGATGTATTGCGCCGCCCGGCGATCACGGCTAACTTTTGCCCAGTGCGCTGTATAAATTTGCTTCGCCGGTTTTGAGTTCCTATATCAATTTTACTTCGTTCATCGGTAGATTGCATGATCCTTTCCTGCCCAGCGTGCCAAACGCGCTTCAATGTCCCCGACAACGCCTTTGGCCAGACGGGCCGCAAGGTGCGTTGTTCCAAGTGCGGCGACAGCTGGCATCAAATGCCGGTGGTGGAGGAAGAGGACCCACCCACCTTTGATCCTCCGACTGAGATGATGCAGGGTGATTCGGCTGATAATGCCGATGAAGAAAGCGTTGAAGATATCGGCGCCAACGAGGCGGACGAAGACGTCGATGACGCCGAAACCACGGATGCCACCGTGGCCGCGGAGGAGCAAGATTCGGCGGCCGAAGAAGAATTCGCCCATAAGAATTCGCGCCAGACCCATGCCAGAGGCAGCCTGCAGGCGCAGGAGGGCAAGGGTAAACGCGGCCTGGTCGGCTGGCTTGTTCTGTTTCTGGTTCTGGCCGGCGTGGGCAGCGGCGGGGTTTTCTTGCAGGAAAAAATCATTGCGCTCTGGCCTCCCGCCAAACAGCTTTACCATATGCTTGGCGTGGGTCCCGTGCCTGAAAAATTCAGCTTGGCGATCCAGAACGTCAAATGGGAACACAAGCGGGAAAAGGGTAAACCGGTCCTGGTTGTGCTGGGTGAGATTATCAATAATTCGGACAAGGCAAAGTCCGTGCCGCGGCTACGCGTGATTATACGTGACGAAAAAGACCGTCGTTTGTTCCGCTGGACCGTAACCACAGCCAAGAACCAGTTGGAACCTGGCCAAACCACCACATTCTCCACCCGCCTGGACGATCCCCCGGACGGCGCCCGCAGCCTGGCCGTCACATTCCTGATGCAACCGTGAGCCATTCGGAGGCAGCGTCCTTGGATAAAGACAGGCAACAACCGAATAAACAGGCACTGGCGCGGCCGCACGGACGGCCACTGGACGCGGTGGAAATGATGTATTCGGCGACCGAGATCGGCGACCGCGTCAGCGCCCTGGCGGCTGATATCGCCGATGCCATGGGTCCGGATATCATGGTTGTGGCGGTATTGAAGGGCAGTTTTGTTTTCACCGCGGATCTGCTGCGTGCCCTGCATCACCATGGCGTGCATCCGCGAATCGACTTCATGACTCTGTCCAGCTACGGAACCGGCACGGAGAGCAGCGGCGAGGTGGTCATTACCCGGGACATCACGGATGATGTCCGTGGGGCGAGGATCTTGCTGATCGACGATATTTTGGAATCGGGCCGCACCCTGGCGTTCGCCCGTGCCTTATTACAGGAGCGCGGAGCTGAGATGGTACGCTTGTGCGTCCTGTTGGATAAGCCCGAGAAACGCAAAGCAGACCTTGAAGCCGACTATGTCGGGTTCTCTATTGGCGATGCATTCGTGGTTGGGTATGGTCTTGACTACGCTCATTATTATCGTGAATTGCCTTTTATTGGGACAATCACGACCGACTGAGAGAATGCAGTGGCGAAAATCCTGTTGGCAGAGGACGAAGATTCCGTCCGTGACCTAGTGGCGTGGGTTCTGAAGCTACACGGCCACGAGATCAAGGCCGTGATCGACGGCTCCGCCAGGTTGGAAACGCTGAGTCAGGATGACTATGACCTGCTGTTGACCTATATCGTGATACCCTATGTTGACGGCATCGCCTTGGCGCTAAAGGCTTCGGCGGTCTGAAGGCGAACAGGCATGGTCAGGTCCTGGACACCGACGGCGATCCCATTCAGGGCCTTTATCCGGCGGGAGACCATGGGGCTCTATCTTCGCGTTTACACAGGCTCCACGTCGGTATTGCGAGGCACCTTGTTCGGCAGGTTGGCCGCCCGGCACGCGTCGGCAAACGGTTGCTGATACCCACACCATGCGCCACGAGCACGTGAAAATATTTGGAACCCTGCCCGCGAAACCCACCAGGGCCGGCGCTCATTAAACCTTATAAACAAGCCGGACACATGGCCTAAAACCGGGAACGGCGGTCTTCCACGTTGGCGTCCACGTCGATCAACACGGTCTGGCCGGCGGTGTTCAGACGTTGGGCCTCCTTAAGCGCCGATGCCATTTCGCTGGCCTTGCGCACCCTGATGCCAACCGCCCCCATGCCTTCGGCAATCTTGGCGTAGTCGCCCTGCATGTGGGAAACGCCGTACTTTTCCCGCGCCTCAGGTCCGATTGCGCCCTGGGTCGGGCCGGAATAGGTCGCCATAGCGCTGTTGTTCAGCAGCACCGTGGTAATGGCGGCGCCCGAGCGGGCCGCGGTTTCAATGTCGGTGCCGGACATCCCAAAAGCGCCGTCGCCCATCAGGTTGAGGCAGAATTTGTCCGGCGCGGCCATTTTCGCGCCGATCATCAGGGGAATGCCAAAACCAAGATGGGTGGTCTTGCCCCAGCCAATGAAACTGTGCGGCGTGGTGGCATTGTGGAACGGCACGATGGAATCGCGAGGCGCGCCGGCATCATGGGTAACGATGGAATTTTCCAGGTCCAGGTTCTGGTTGATCTCGTGAATGACCCGGTAGTAGGTCAGTGGTTCGTCATCGGAAGTCAGCGCGTCTGTCCATTCCGCCATCCATTCGGCCTTGACGGCGGCAACCTCGGCCTCGACTTGTGCTCTATCGCAGCCCTCCCCCATCTGGGCCTTGACCATCTCGATCAGGGCCTGAATGGTCAGTTGGGCATCGCCAGTGAGGCCGATGTCGGCGGCCTCGTCCTTGTTAATATCATCAGGGTTGATGGAGTTGTGGATCAGCACTTTGCCTGCGGGGACCCGCTGGCCATAAGGCGTGCGGGTCAGGCTGGTGCCCAATGCCAGCAACACATCGCTGTCGCTCAGCCAACGGTGCGCCGCTAGCGTGGTGGCGCCACTTCCCGCGCCCAGGGCGAGGGGGTGGCGCTCGTCAATGGCGGATTTGCCAGGCATGGTGGTAAACACAGGCGTAGCGGTTAGTTCCGCCAATTCACGCAGAACCTCGGTGGCGCCCGAGAACAACACCCCGGCACCGGCCCAGATCATTGGTTTCTTGGCCGCCAGTAAAGCCTTCACCGCCGCCACGATGGCGTCGGCTTCAGGTGCCTGGCGGGTCGGTTTCGGCGATTTGTAGGTGTGCGCGGCCTCGGGCACCTCCTGGGCACAGACATCACCGGTCAGTTCCACCACCACCGGGCCCGGGGTGCCGTTGCGCAGGGCATGAAAGGCGCGGCGCATGACATCGCCAACCTGATCGGGAGTATAAATCGCCTCGATCTGTTTAGCCCAGCCCTGGTATTTCTGCACGGCCGAGAAATTCGGCCGCACCGAGATCTGATTGAGGTTATTGCCGCCCAGCATGACCAGAATGGGAATGTTGTCCGCATAGGCCTGGGACAGCCCGCCCATGACGTTTTCCGCGCCGGCCTGGGCCTGCACCGCGACCACGCCGAAGCGCTGGCGGTCACTGATACGGCTGTAGCCGTCGGCGGCCATCACCGCGCCACGTTCGTGGCGAAAAGCGATGGGACGGATCCCTTCCCTTGCGGCCGCCGAAATCAGCGGATTGGACGGGAAACAGGACAGCCATTCGACGCCTTCTTGTTTCAGAATTTGGGTTATGTAGTCGATCCCGTTCATGCTCTACTCCCGTCAACCGGCCCAATCCTGGCGATGGGCCTCTCTATATGGGTCATAGCACATAGTAGCGCTAGGATCATCGCTGGCTGGAAGGTTTCCTGGGAATGCCGTTGTTTAACCCGAGCTATCGCCACGGCGTATTTCTTGTCCTGTTCGCTGGTGTGTGCTGGTCGTCAATGGGCCTGGGCATACGCTTTATCGAGACCGCCAATGTCTGGCAGATCCTGTTCTACCGCTCACTGTTCCTGGTGCCGTTTCTTTTTCTGGTCATCGCGCTGCGCTCGGGCGGCAAACCGCTGCAGGTCATCCGCAAGGTTGGCCTGGCCGGGCTTATTGGCGGCATGGCGCTGGTCTTTGCCTTTACGGGTGGGATCCTGGCGATCCAGGCAACGACCGTAGCCAATGCGATGTTTCTGTTTGCCGCCGCACCGTTCATGGCCGCGCTACTGGGGTTGTTCATATTGCGCGAGCGGGTACGCACCGCGACCTGGTGGGCGATGTCCGCCGCCATTATCGGCATTGCCATCATGGTCTGGGAAGGAGCCTCGCTAGGCCACATGGCCGGAAATATAGCAGCCCTAGTCTCGGCATTGGGCTTCGCCGTCTTCACCGTTTCGCTGCGCTGGCGCAAGGTCGAGGATATGATGCCGTCGGTTTTTCTGGCCGGCGTCCTGGCCGTCATCATCGCGGCGGCGGTATGCCTATCCGCCGGATATTCGCTTGTCCTGCCAGCACGGGATATCCTGGTCGCCGCATCCCTCGGCATCTTTCAGGTTGGCGCGGGCATGGTTATCTACACCATTGGTTCGCGTGTCGTGCCAGCCGCCGAATTAGCCCTTCTGTCCATGACCGAGGTCGTGCTGGGCCCATTCTGGGTCTGGCTGTTCCTAGGCGAAACGGCGGGGGTATTCACACTACTGGGTGGGGCCGTACTACTGGCCGCGATTGCCGGCAATGCGCTGTCGGGGTTGCGCCACAAACCGCCGCTAATCCTCTAAATTCTGGCCTTAGGCGATCCCCACCATTTCGGTGCCGCTGTAGAACACCTCCCAGGTATTGATCCGATGCTGCATACCGTCCGGTTTGATCTGTTCGCGGTAGCGGGCCCAGCCGGATGCGTCGGGAAAGTATAATTCCGCCATGCCGGCATAGCTGTCCCTTTCCGGGTCGATGCCGTGGCTAACCACATAGCGGAAACCGCCCACGGCCTGCATCGTCTGGCGCACATTGGGCACATGAACATCGAGCCAATGATCATACAGCTCGCCATGATCGCCGCCCTGCTTGATGCTGACTAGAAACGTGACCTTGAAAAAGCCGCTTCGGGTGCAGGGAAAGGGCAGGTTCAGGGTCGGTGGATTCAAGGGCAAGGCGCCATCCATGACAATATACTCGCGGGTCGCCCAAGGCATATAGGGCTCCACCTTTTCCTGAAAGGTGTCTGTGGGTTCCACGCCGTGGGCTGAATAGGGCCGCAGCAACGCCTTGCCATACCACAGCTGCGCCATGCCATCCCAGTTGTGCCGCCTATCGTGTTTGGGGTTGAACAACGTCGCCACATAATGCTCCGCGTGCAGCTTGCCGTCTGCGGCGGCCTGTTCGGCGCGCGCGATGACATCGGGCATGTGATTGGCGAACCAGTGCGCGATCAGCTCTTCACGGGTGGTTGTTTCCCTGCGTTTGATCAGATACATCATCTTCGCGCCGGGCGTCGCTATAGGTCTTGCTGCCGTCATGATGCCGCCTCCTCGGTGATTGTTTTTTATGGAATACATGCTGCCGGATTTGGGCGAACCCGGCAATGTGCTATTGCTACCATCCACTGGCGCAGCAAAGCCCAAGGGGAGAGTTTATTTGAAACCCGAGAAAGTGGTCGTGACCGGCGGCAGCGGGCGCCTCGGCGGCCACGTGATGGCCGCGCTGGAAACAAATCACCAGGCGATCGCGCTGGATATCAATCCGCCCCACCAGAAGACGCCATACTTCGCCGCCGACATCCTCGATCTGCCGGCACTGACCGGGGCCTTCAAGGGCCAGGACGCGGTAATCCATCTGGCCGGATATGACGACGGCCAGGCGCCCGATGAACAGGCCTATATGGCGACCAACATGCAAGGCGCCTGGAATGTCTTTCAGGCCGCCGAGGATGCCGGGGTGCGTCACCTGGTGGTGGCATCCAGCACCGCCGCGCTTGGTCTATACCATGACCGGGCGCCTGACTACCTACCCATCGACGAGGCTCATCCTCTGCGTCCGATGGGGGCCTATGCCTTGAGCAAACAGGTCATCGAGACCATGGCACGGCACTACGTGGCACGGGGATCGCTGCACATTGTCTGCCTTCGGCCGACCCTGATCGTCCGGCCCGAAAAGGAAGCGCAAATTCTAGCTCAACTCGCCCTGCCCGATCCCGATAGCGAACCACCGGCCCAATTGGACGCCGATGGCGTAAGGCCCTACGGCGCGCTGTCCGCCATACGAACCTATGTCCGTTCCCATGATGCGGCGCGGGGTTTTGTCGCCGCCCTGGATTACCAGGCGCGTCCGTTTGATATTTTCACCCTGGCCGCCAACGACGGCATTGGCCGCCCCAAGACCCTGCCGCGGATGGCCGCCGTCTTTGGCGCCTGCCCCGAGGTGCGCGACCCGGCGCGCTATCAGGCCGATCCCCATGCCTCGGTCCTTGATACCCGCCATGCCCGCGATGATCTGTGCTGGCAGCCGCAAGGCGATTGGCGCGACGTCGTGGCCAGCGCAGAATCTGAATAAGACCTGAAAGGAACCACCCGTGAGTAAATCCGCCGCACATGTCCTGGCCGCTTCATTGCGGGCCCATGGTGTTGACACCGCCTATTGCGTGCCCGGTGAAAGCTATTTGCCGCTGACCGACGCCTTGATCGATTTTCCTGATATAAAGCTGGTGGTCTGCCGTCATGAAGGCGGCGCCGGTTTCATGGCGGTGGCGCATGCGCGTCTGCGTAACGAGCCCGGCGTCTGCATCATCAGCCGCGGCCCCGGCGCCATGAACGCCGCCATTGCCCTGCATGTGTCCTATCACGATGCCGAGCCATTGATTTTTCTGGTTGGCCAGGCGGAGCGGGACGAGCTGGGCCGCATGGCCTTGCAGGAAATGAACTATTCCAGGGCCTTTTCCGAATCCGCCAAAATGGTCATTGAGGTGATCGAGCCGGGCCGGATCAGCGAGGCCATCGCCCGCGCCTTCCATGTCGCCCAGGCCGGCACGCCGGGGCCCGTCGTTGTCGTCCTGCCGGAGGATCTGCTTTACGGTCCTTGCGAGGCCGAAGTGCTGGGCCCGCGCAAACGAGCGGTCACCGCACCGACGCCGGAGGATGCGGCGACGGCTGTCGATATGTTGCGCGCGGCCAAGCAGCCCCTGGTGATAGCCGGTGGGCGGCTGCATGGCCCGGCGGCACTTTCCGATCTGACCACTTTCGCCGAGCGTTTCGCGCTGCCGGTGGCGACGCCGCAGCGGCGCTTTCATCTCTTTGACAGCCGGCATCCGAATAGTGCCGGGCGTTTGATCAACCGGGCGCCCGGCGAGTTGCTGGATGTGATGCGGGAATGCGATCTATTGCTGGTGCTGGGTGAACGGATCGGCCCCTCCATGAGCCAGGGCTTCACTTTCCCCCGTGCCCCGAAACCCGACCAGCCGATGATCCATGTCTGGCCCGATGCCGAGGAAGTTGGCAGGGTCTTTGAACCCGCCCTTGGCCTTGGCTGCGACCCCCTTGAATTCATCAAGGCCATGCTGGCCATGGGCCCCGAAGACAGCGCCGCGGCGCGCGCGGCTTGGGTGGAACGGTTGAATGGCGTGCATCGATCGGTAATGACCTGGTCGCCGGTTTCGGCCAACGACGGCGTGGTTTTCGGCCATGTGGTTGCCGCCATCAACGATCATTTGGACAAGGACGCGGTTGTCACGACCGATGCTGGCAATTTTTCCAGTTGGCCGGCGCGCTATCTTCATCTGGGGCAGGACAACATGTTCATCGGCGCCACGGTCGGCGCCATGGGACCGGGCGTGCCATCAGGCGTGGCGGCGGGACTTTCAACGCCAGGCCGGCAGATCGTGGTTTTCGTCGGCGATGGCGGCGCCATGATGACCGGCAACGAACTGGCGACGGCGGTGCAGTACGGTGTACCGATTAAGATTTTCGTCGCCAATAACAGCGCCTACGGCACCATTCGCATGCATCAGGCGAAGAGCTTCCCGGGCCGGGTCACGGCCACGGCACTGCAAAATCCCGATTTTGCCGCCTGGGGCGAATCCTTCGGCGCCAAAGGTTTCCGCATCACGGCGGAAAGCGAGGTTGAAGCGGTGGTCGCCGAGGCCATGGCCCATGACGGCCCAGCCGTGATCGAGACCCGGATTAGTCTCAATCACATCTCGCCCAGCGCCCGTATCGACGAGATCGAAGCGCGGTAACGATCGCGTTAAGACAGCAGCCAGCCGCCGTCCACATCTACCGTGGTGCCGGTGACGAAATCGTTCTGAATGACGAACAGAATGCCCTGCGCCACTTCGTCCGCCGTGCCGCCGCGCGGGATCAGATTCTTTGCCGTGTTGGCCAGGACCATTTCGTCCCGCTTTTCACTGGCCGGCCCAAACATGTTGGTATTGATGAGACCGGGCGAGACAACGTTCAGGCGTTTCGGCACGATTTCAGGCGCCACGGCGCGGACCAGGGCTTCGACCGCGCCGCCGACCGAGGCCAGGGCGACCTGCCCCGGTTTGGCCTTGCGCGCGGGTGAGCCGCTGACCAGGACGATGGCGCCATCGTCGCTCAACCGGCCCGCGCCAAAGCGGACGACGTTGGCATAGCCCCACAGCTTGTCGAAAGATCCCTGGTAGCCGTCCATGTCCATCTCCATGAACGGGCCGGCGGCGCGGTCCCCACCCGTCGCCGCCGTGACCAGAATGTCATAAGGGGCGCAATCCGCAAACAGGGCCTCCAAGGCATCGCGGTCGCGCACATCGCACTGCCTGAACTCGACGCCCGCCGGCAGATTGCCAGCCTTGTCCGGACTGCGACCCATGGCGATAACCGACGCGCCCAGGGCGACAAGTTGTTCCACCGTGGCCAGGCCAATTCCCGAGGTTCCCCCAAATACCAATGCTTTCTTTCCGGCGACATCCATGTTGCTGTTCTTTCCTATGAGAATAATTGCCCGATGGTAGCACGGACGGCGCATCGGCAACGATCAAGATAATCCAACGTTCGCTACTTCAATTTTGCCCTATTTAAGCTTTGAATGCTGTGCGGGCAGCATCAAGGTGGAGTGCATTTCCTCGATCATGCCGCCGGCCTTGGCCAGAAAGTCCTGCCAGGCCGGCTCCTCGGCCACCTGGCCCCGTACATTCGTGCGGGCCTCGAAACTGGGATAGGCCCAGATGTGGCAGACTTCGTTGGGCTGTCCGGCCTCGGTCGACCACAGGCCGGTGATGCGGGAGTATTTTTCCCGCGTCGGCAGAACATCCAGGTACAGGCCCAGCCATTCCTTCATCGCACCTGGGCGCAGGCGGTAATTTCTGAATTCATAAAGGTTGCCCTAGCTCTCGGGCGGGTTCGGGCCGACGACGCAGTTCAGCAGACGGATATCCTGTCGCAGCAGGTTGGGCCGCATCGCCGGCAAGTATTCTTTGTTCCAACGCTCGTTGCTGGACAGCGCGGCGCGCAGGCGGGCCCGTTCGTTGAGATCGGCATAACTCCATAGATGCATGACCTGGTTCAGCGGCCCGATCTCGGTCATCCAATAGCCTTCCAGCTTGCCGTATTCATCGCCGCGAACGTCCCGGCCCACGGTGGCGGAATGGGCGGCGGCCTTGGCCGCCGTACCGGGCTTCATGGTGTAGGTGCGCAGTTCGTAAATCATGGTATCAAGCTCCTTCTCGCAACTATTTATTTGAACTATGTCCAGCCCAATTTCGACAGGGCGGCGGCGGAGGCGGGGATTTCCCGGTCGGGATCGTCGCAGATAATCTCCATCATGGTCGGGCCGTCATAGCCCACCGCCCGGCAGGCCTCGGCGCCATGGGCGAACGGCACCGTACCTTGTCCTACCGGCGCATGCAGGTAGACATCCGTGGGTGTGTCGGAAACGTGCACCAAGGCCAAACGCGGCGCCACGGCACAAAAACCATCGGCTAGATCCTCGCCACAAAAATGGCCGTTGGCGATATCATAGACCACGCCCACATCCTCGACCGCATAGGGTTCCAGCGCCGCCATCATCTCCCCGGCGCCGGGCAAAAATGCAAAAGGCATGTTCTCCGCCAACAGCCGGGTGCCGGCGGCGCGGGCGGCGGGTACCAGGGTTTCCATCGCCTTGTGAAAATGGCCCAGCAGCACATCCCTCGGTGCCGGCATCAGAGGATTTTGTTTACCTGGCCCAACGACCACGCCGGGCACCTCCAGGTCCCCCGCCAAGGCAATGATGCGGCACAGGGTATCGATACTGTAGGCACGCATGTCCGGTGTCGCGGCAGCGATGTTGATGTCGATGTTCGGCATATTCAGGCTGATAATGGGCAGGCCGGCATCCCGGCTTTTTTTCGCCAGGGCGCGGCGGGCGCCATGGTCCAGATCGTCGGGCCAGGCGTGCCCCGGATACATCATGACCTCGAGGCCCTGCGCACCGGTACCGGCATAGGTTTCAATACAGTCACCGACGCCGTGGGAAAATGTATAGGCGTAAGTGTTGACGGCAAAGCCGTTCATATCAATCACGGTCATACTCCTGCTAGTTTGGCGACCCACCAAGGCGCTTCCTGGCATCCAGGTTGCCTGATAGCGATTGCTCGTGCAAGCTGGCCGGCATGCGCGCGATTGCCAAGACACAACCCGCCCCCGGCCAGATCATGGAGATCGAGGTGCCCCCGCCCACGTTGGGCCCAAGCCAGGTCCTGCTACGCGTCGGCGGCGGCGGCCTTTGTGGCACCGACCTGTCGATCCGGCGCTGGGACGCGGATATCGCGGCGGAATACGCACCGGCGTTTCCCCATGTCCTGGGCCACGAATTCGCCGGCCGTATCGAAGCCGTGGGCTCTGACGTGGAAGGCATTGCCATCGGCGCCATGAGCACCGTCACGCCGCACATCAATTGTGGCCGCTGCTTCTATTGCAACAACGGCCGCCATTCGCTTTGCACCCAGCGCCGCATCATGGGTTGCCATGCCCCTGGCGGTCTGGCGGAACAGGTCGCCGTACCCGCCGACAATGTTTTTGTTCTGCCCGACGGCACCGATCCACTTGTCGCCGCCGTGATAGAGCCATTGACCGTCGCCTGCCATGCCGTGCTTGAACGAGTGCCTATTACAGCCAGCGACGTGGCGCTGGTCATGGGGGCCGGGCCGGTGGCTCTACTGCATCTGCTGGTCGCCCAGGCCGCCGGCGCGGCGGCGGTGATCGTGGCCGGCGTGGCCGCCGATGCCACCCGGCTGGCCATTGCCCGCCAACTTGGCGCCGTCACGGTCGATCAGGACAGCGAGGATCTTGCCGCCGCCGTCCGCCGCGTCGCACCAAGGGGCGCCGACGTCGCCTACGATGCCAGCGGCCATCACGATGCCTTGGCAGCGGCCCTGCCCGCGTTGCGACGCGGCGGCAGGCTGGGCATTGTCGGCTATTGCCACGCGGCGGCGCCTTTCCACTCGCTACCCCTGGCCCTGGACGAAAAAGAACTGATTGGCTGCCGCGCCTATAACCGGGGCACCTGGGTCCGCAGCACCGCCTTGGCCGCCGCGCTGACAGGCCAATTGCGCCAGTTGATAACCCATGTTCTGCCCTTCGCCGAGATCGACCGGGCCTTCACGCTTCTGGAACGGCGCGAGTGCATGAAAGTGGTGGTCCTGCCAGACGGCTAGTCCATTTCCGGGTTGAGCATAAGATATGCATATCGGATGGCCTATCTCGCTTCCCGCTCGATCCGGGCGAATAGTTCGCCCAGGCCGCGTTCAGCCGCGACCGTTCGGGCAATAGCCATTTCCTCATCACTGATACCGCCTTGCCCCAAGCCAACACGGTTCTGGCTAATAGGATGCGCGATCTGTTCCAGGGTGGTGGAGGAATGGCCGGTCAGGTCCAGCACCCGGTCATGCTCATCGGCCTTGCCTTCAAAGCCGCCCACGGCATCTTCCCAGTCCTCGCCCAAGAAACTGATCACCGCTTGCATCTCGCCGACCGGGTCGCGGACCAGGGCTTCATAGCGCAGCTCCATATAATTGTCCCCGTCAAGCGGCAGCGCGTCCTTGAAACGCGCCACATCGCCCAGGTAGTCGCACCATAGGTTGGCGAAATCGGTGATGCCGCCGTATTTCTTGCTACGCCGGAACGAGGCAAAGATGTCCCGGGGATCGCGAACCACGTGAATGATCACCGCCCGGGGCCAATGGGCCAGAATGGTATCCAGATGGCGGATATTGCCGGTGGTCTTTTCGGCCCAGCGCCGCTTGCCCGCCGCCTGCGTGACCGTGCCCATGAACAGATCCAGAAAAGCCGCCGCGCTGTCCGCCGCCGCCATCTGGGCATCGACCGTTTCAGCCCCGATATCGAAGAACTCACCAATGCGATGGAGATAGTCCCGCAACGGCTCCCCACCCCTGGCCTGCTGAGCCGGCCAGTCAATATCGAACCAGTGGGTTTCCAGGCCCGAGGCGATGGCCGAATGTTGCGCCAGCATGGCACGCACCAGCGTGGTGCCCGAGCGCATCAGGCCGCCGATAAAAATTGGCGTGGTATTATTCAAGGCCATTTTCCTCTTTTCGCGTATCTTCTTGATGCGTTGCGGGAACGTTTCGGACTATATAAAGCCATGTCCTGGATCAAGCAAAAACTCGCCATCATTTACCGCAAGATCGGTGTCGCCATCCTGAATTTCCAAGCTTGGCGGCAACTGAAAAAATGCGGCTATCTCTCGCTGTTCGATGCCCGCCCGGCAACGGCCAAACCGCCGGTCTGGTCGGATCTGTGGGCTATTTACAGCCAGGTCCGGGCGCGCCGGCCCAAGGTGCTATTGGAATTCGGCAGCGGCTGTTCCACGATCATTTTCGCCCAGGCCCTGGCCGACAATGCGGCCGAGGGCGCACCCGGTTTTCTACATTCCCTGGATGCGGACGCCCATTGGGGCCAAGTGACCATCGACAGCATGCCCGAACATCTGCGCCGTTACTGCACGGTGACATTGACCGAGCGGGTGGAGGGCGACCTGGACGGCACCCCGGTCTGGCGCTTTGCCGACGTACCGGACGTGGTAGCCGACATGATCTATCTGGACGGCCCGGCCCTGACGCCGGAACGGCGCGCGGCGATCGATGTTCTGGACATGGAAGCAGATTTTCCCCCCGGCTTTCGCCTGCTGGTGGACGGGCGCAGCTATAACCGCGCCTTGTTGGAGAAGTACTTCAAGCGCCGCTATGACCGGAAACATCGGCCCATCCTGAAAAGTACCACTTACGACCTGCTGCCGGATTGATCATTCACGTTCGTCCACGTTAAGCTTCGCTGACGGATTAACAATCTGGTGCCGTTGGATGAGTTATTACGAGACGTACACAGCCTGCATCTTTCAGCCGATTCTCAAATGGGCCTATAAACGCGGGGATATAGCCGAGAACCTGGAAAAATACCTGGGTATCATGGATGGCTGCATGCACCGTTTCGGAGAGGTGGCCGCGCCGCTTAAACTGTTCGCGTTTCCGGAATTCTTCCTGCAGGGCTTCACCACCCGGCACGATGTCGATATGGACTATTACCGCCGGGAAATTCTGATCACCTTGCCGGGACCGGAAAGCGATGCGTTGGCGCGAAAGGCGCGGGAGCTTGACGTCTACATCGCCGGCTGCGCCCTGGAACACGATCCCGAATTGCCCGAGTACTACTTCAATTGCGCCTTCGTCATTAGTCCAAGCGGCGAGATCGTCCATAAGTACCGCAAGGCTATCCCGGCCATCCATGCGGAAATGGCCATGAGCCCGCACGACTTGATGGACCGCTATATGGCGCTCTATGGCAAGGGCAAGCTGGAGACCTTCTTTCCGGTCACCGAGACCAAGATTGGGCGCCTGGGCACTTTCATTTGCATGGACGGCCATTTTCCCGAAATCACCCGGGCACTAACCTTTCAAGGCGCCGAAATCCTGCTGCGCCCGACAGCCTATCCCGAGCCATTGGTCTCGCCACCGATGAATACCTGGGAAATACAGAACCGGGTCCGGGCCCATGAAAACATCGCCTATGTCATCGCGCCAAACACAGGTGGTTTGATCACCGACGAACTTCCCGCCGACTTCACCCCAGGCGACAGCATGATCGTCGACTATAAGGGCATTATTCAGGGCCGCGCGCCGTATCCTGGGGAAACCGTCGTGGCATCGGAGATCAACCTGAAGGCGCTGCGGGCGCGGCGGCAGGAACCGCGGCGAAATTTTCTGGCGCAGATCCGCTCGGAAATGTTCGATGGCCTTTACGACGACGAGATTTATCCCGCCAACATGTTCCTGCAATCGCCAATCAAGAACCGCAAGGAGATGTCCCGGCGCAGTCCTCAGCCGGTCATCGACGGCTTTTTCTCCTCCGGCCGCTTTCTGCCGCCATAGAGATTTAAAGCGCCGCTTCCCGCGCCAGCAGCCATTCCGCCAGTTCCAGCTCGAACGGTTCGTCGATATTGACGATGGGACGCTCGATGACGACGCCAATACAGTCGTCTTCCATGATATGGCCTTCATCAACCAGGGTGGCCCGGCGCAGGGCATAGCAGATGCCGTTGCAATGATAGTAATCGGGAATGCCTTGGCGCAGCGCCTTGCGTCCCTCGGCCAGATAGGGCTCCAGGTTGCCGCTGTCATCCAGCTTCAAGGTCTTGTGAGGCGTGAAATGCGCTGGCGTCGGGCTTAGGGTCGCCGCCGCCTTGTGGCCGCTGTCCAACAAGATCTCGACACAACGGGTCAGATCCTCGGCCCGGCGCATGGGCGAGGTGGGTTCCAAAAGAATGGAGACGTCGAAACGCATGCCGTAATGTTCCTCCGCCGCCAGCCAGGCATGGCGCCACATATCGGTGGAGGTGGATTTGTCGCCGGCGAGTTCCTCGGGCCGCTGAAACGGCGCCTCCAGGCCATGATGCGTGGCCTCCGCCGCGATTTCCACATCGTCGGTGGAGATGATGGCGTGGTCGATCCAGGGCATGGACGCGGCCAATTCGCCAGCCCGGCCAACCAGCGAGATGCTGCCCACCTTGGCCAGGTTCTTGCGCGGAATGGATTTGGAACCGCCCCGCGCCGGCACCACCGCCAAAATTGTTTGTCCCGCCATGGTCATGCCAACGGTTCCGGCTCCACAAGGCGGCCCTCGGCATGGCTCCGCCGGGCCGCTTCCAACAGGGTCATGACGCCCAGGCCGTCGCCAATATCACACGTGTTGACTGGCGCCCCGGCCAGAATGTCCAGATATTCCCTGGCCACGCCCATGAACATATCGTTGCGCTCGCAGTCAAAGCGCTCCTCGTTCCAATTCTCTCCGGCCTCGACACAGACAGCGATCTGGTTCGGGGCTTCCGACCACAGAATTGTGCCGCCCTCGCCAATGAAACGTATTGATTTGCGGTGTGGCCGGCCATACAGGTCCAGATGCAGATTGGCGCGCAAGCCATTGGCGAAGTTGATCATCATGTCCACGTTATCGTCCGACGTGATGTCGAGATCCGAGATCTTTTCCACCCGCGCCGAAAGGTTTTCCGGCATGCCGAAAAACCACAGCATCAGATCGACCCAGTGGCTTTCGTCCAGCAGGGCGCCGCCGCCCAGCTCAGCCGAGGACATGAAGAATTCCTCCAATGGCTCGCCGGGATGCCAGTCGGCCAAATGCGCCGACATGGTGAAATCCACGTAACGAATGGCGCCGATGGCATTTTCCGCCAGCAAAGCGCGGACCTTGGCCAGCGGCGGCCACCAGCGCCAGGTATAGCCCAGCAACAACGGCGTACCGGTACGCGTGATCGCGTCGGCGAGAACTTGAGCCTCGGCCAAGGTCTTGGCCACCGGTTTTTCCAATAGGACCGGCAGGCCGGCCTTGAGCGCGGGCAGGCATTGCTCCACATGGAATCGTGTCGGTGAGCAGACCGCGACACCGTCGAGACCGCCGGCGGCTAGTGCGGTTTCCAAATCCTCGAACGCAAAGCAGCTGAATTCATCCGCGAAAGCCTCTCGCCGGTCCTGGCGCGGGTCCATGCCCGATACGCGGCAACCTAGTTCAGAAAGATTACGGCCATGGCGCAGGCCGATACTGCCGGTACCAAGGATCAATATGAGTGGCTGGGTCATCGTACGCCTCGGATCATCTCTTGATAGGGCTCACTCTGCATCGGCAATAGGGCGTACATCGGGCCATCGTTCGGCTGCCAATCCGACAAAAGCTTGGCCAGGGCATCACCATCGCTTGCTTCCGCGCTCGTGAAGCCAAAACCATCGAAGGCGCCCCGCCAGGATGCGGCGGGCTCCAGCATGGGCGCTTGCGTCAGGCCATCGGCTACGGCCCGGGTGCGGACGGAACCATAACCGCCGTCGGACATTTGCAGCACCGCCAACGGCAGCTTCAGACGTTGGGCCAGACGCGCCTCGGCCAGAAACGGCGCGACGCCGCCATCACCCACCGCCAGGACGGTCGGCACCGATGGGTCATGGACCGCGGCGGCAATGGCTTGCGGCAGGCCCATACCCATGTACCGGCCCGAGCCCGAGGACAGACACCAGTTCCCCTTGGGTGCCTGCCAGATATGTTCGCCAATGGTGCAGAAATAACCCGTGTCAATGACCATGCGGACGCCGTTGGGAAAGGCGGCGGCGGTTGCGGCAAACGCGTGCGCCGGCAGGAAACCGCCCGGCCGCAACAGATGCTGGCGCAGCTTGCCCACGGCGCCGGCGCATTCCTCCACCCCCCAGGCTTTTAGCGCCAATAGCTCCATGGCCGGTCCAGCGTCCCGCGACACGCCGGCGAAGGCAAAGCCGTCATGGCCCGGTGCATCGCCCAAAACGTCAATGGGATCAAGATTAACCGCATCGCACGGGAACGGCCCGGCGCCCAAGACCTCGCCGGGACGCAGGCCGATGCCGACGATCAGGTCGGCCCGGTTAATCAGATCGGCCTCGGGCGAAAGTTCCTGGCCAACGCCGGTGTAGACACCGGCGGCATGGGGCAGGGCTTCATGCACCGCGCCCTTGGCTGCGGCGGTGGAAAACACCGGGATTTGCATGCGGTTCAAATCCGGCGACAGGCCCAAACGAAGCGCCAGGGTGCCGGCAATAATGATGGGCCTCGCCGCCCCTTCGACCAGGCCCAGAACATCACCCCAGTCGGGCAGGGTCTCGGCTTTGGGCACGGCCTCCGCCTGATCGATCTGTCCCGCCAGTTCCAGAAACACCGGGCCTGGCGCCTCCCCCTCGGCCCAGCCCGACAGCGCGTCATAGCCGGGGCCGTTCGCGGCCAGATAGCGCCGGCCCTTTGATACGGCGGCGGCCAAGGCGCCTTGGTCCAGGCGCTTGTGCGCCTTGGCCAGGGGCACTTCGGGGCCATAAGCCTCGGTGACCGCCAGCATCGGCAAATTTTCGTAAGTGCAGGCCGCCATGCCGCCAACCATGTTGGACAAGCCCGGTCCCTTGATGGCGATGGCCATGCCGGCCTTGCCGCTCAACCGCCCCACGGTGCCGGCCATGATGGCGGCGGCGGCTTCGTGGTGGACGGAATGAAAGGCGGCGCCGTCGCCCTCCAGTGCGTGAATCAGATCAAGGCTCTGTCCTGATCCGGGCACCCCGAAGGCGTGACCAGGGCCGTTCGCCGCCATTGCCTTGGCCAATGCTTGGATCGCCATGGCCTATAACCCCAGCTTCGCCATGATCTTCTCCGCCGCACGGCGGCAAACCACGCGCACCGCATCGGGACTGAAGCCGCCGATATGCGGCGTCACGATCAAGTTATCGTGGTTGCGGGAATACACAATCAGGGGGTGCTGATCGACCTCCGGCTCGCCATCCAGAACATCCAGCCCGGCGGCACCGATGCGCCCACTTTCCAAGCCGGCCAGCAAGGCCGCCTCGTCGATGATGGCGCCGCGCGAGGTGTTGATGACAATGGCGCCGGGTTTGATATTCGCCAGCAGTTCAGGCGACAGCAGACCGGTGGTCTCCTCGCTCAGATGCACATGCACTGAAACCACATCCGCCTGTGCCATCATATCGGCCAGTTCCATTTTCTCGATGCCATCGGGCCAGGGATCCATGTAGGGGTCGTGACCCAGCACCCGCATGCCGAACGCGGCGCCATAGCGGGACATCCATTGCCCCAAACGGCCACAGCCCACGAGGCCCAAGGCGCGGCCATTCAACATGGTGCCGGGAAATTCCTCCCGCACCCATTGGCCTGACTTGGTATGGGCGGCGGCGGCGGGCAGGCGGCGGGCACAGGCCAGCACCAGGGCCCAACTCAATTCCGCCGCCGGCGTGATACCAGCCAGCAAATCTCCGTCTTCGCGCAAGGTGTGGACATTGATGCCCCGCGATCCGATCTCGCCGCGCGCGATATGGTCCGAGCCGGTGGTGGCGCAGGAGATCACTTGCAAATTGGGCGCGGCGGCAATCATGGCGTCGTCAATGCGCACCTTCATGGAAGCATCCAACAGGCCATCGGCGCCTTTTAAGGCTTCCGATAAGGTATCGTGTTCCGCCGCCACATGAACACAATCGGCATTGGAGGCGGTTTCGACCAAGGCTTCAAAGCCTTCGGGGGCGCCGACATAGATAATGCTTGGTCTAGACACTTTGGGATAATTTCCTGATCTTGAATTCCATTTGGCCGCACCATATACCACATTGCCATGATAGACAGGGCCGATAGCCAATGATAATGGTCTGCCCGCCCCACTTCCAACATAAGTGATCTGATTTCTTGAGCTCTTCACCCCCCCTTTGGCGCAATCTGGCCTGGATAATGGCCCGCCCTCTATTGGGGCTGGCCCGTACCATGGCGAATGCACATGGCAAGAGGCGTCTGCGCCGCCTGGGCTATCTGGACTTTATCGATGCGCGCCCGGCGGGCGCCCTGGCTCCCCAGGGCGGCGATCTGTGGTACCTCTATTCCTTGATACGGCAACTCAAGCCACGCCTGATCATGGAGTTGGGCAGTGGCTGCTCCACGGTGATCTTCGCCCAGGCCCTGCATGACAACGCCCGGGAGGCCGGGGATGATCTGGAAAAAGCCGGGCGCATTATCAGTTTCGACGGCATGGCGGAATGGGCCGATGTCACCCGCGCCTCGGTCCCGGCCCATCTGGCGCCTTATTGCGAAATTCGTTACGTACCAGCAGTGGAAGAAGACCGGGGCCAGGATTTAGGTTATCGCTACGAAGAGCTGCCCGAGGGCACGCCGGATTTCCTCTATGTGGACGGACCGGCGTTGCAGCCAAAACGAAAGATCTGCTTCGACGCCATGTATTTACAGGATCGTTTCGGACCCGGTTTTACCATGGTGGTCGATGGCCGTCACAACACCGTGCGCTATCTGCGCAAGCATTTATCGGGAAACTACCTGGTTAGGCGAAACCTGGTGCTGCACAACACCCGCTTCGATCTTCTATAATAGGGTCTTTCCGACTTGTGTCGGATCCCTGGACCGCCCGCCCCCCTCCCGTCCACCCATTGATAATAATTCCGTGGGTGGACGGGAGGGGGAGCGGGCGGATTGGCGTTTCCGTTTCAAACGGAAAGAGTCTAGATCTGCGGCGGCACGGGGGTAAGAACCGGCTTGCCATCAAAGTGCGCGCGGATGTTGTCATAGACCAGATCGGCCATGGCGCGGCGCGTCTCGTGGGTCGAGCTGGCGATATGCGGCGTTAGAACCACATTCTCCATGGCCATCAACTCCGCCGGGACTTCCGGCTCACCATCGAACACGTCCATTGCCGCACCAGCGATGCCGCCATCGCGCAAAGCCGAGATCAAGGCCGGCTGATCAATGATTGGTCCCCGGGCGGCATTGACCAGAAAACCTTCCGGCCCCAGGGCCGCCAGCGCTTTCCCGTCGACCAAGCCCCGGTTGGCCTCGCCGCCTTCACAAGCCACCAGAAGGATGTCGGAGGCATTGGCAAGGTCAAGCAGGCTGGGATAGGAGCGATAGAGCAAATCACCCATGGGTTTGATGTCGTGATAGGCGATATGCAGGCCAAACACCTCGGCCCGCCGCGCCACAGCCTTGCCGATGCGGCCCAGGCCCAGAATGCCCAGGCGCTTGCCCCGCACCGTGGTGCCAAGGTCCATGCGGCCGCCCAGCCATTTGCCGCTGCGCAGATAGCGCTCCGCCTCGCCGATGCGCCGTGGCGCCATCAGGATGAATGTCATCGCCAGATCGGCGACATCACCGGTGAGTACCTCCGGCGTATGGGTCACGATCACGTCACGGGCCTGGGCCGCCGCCACGTCGGTGGCGTCATAGCCGACGCTGAATGACGAGATGATCTCCAGATTTTCCAGGCAGTTGATCAGATTGGCGTTCGGGCCCTTCATGCCGCCCGCGAGAATGCCGCGAATGCGCGGTCCGATTTCATCAAGCAGCTTGTCTGGATCCGCCGGATCGACGAAGTCATGCAAGGTAAATTCTTTCTCCAGGCGCTCCACCAGAAAAGGCGGCAATTGGGAAACCTGCAACAGATCGATCATGGACGTGCCCTCCGCATGCCGCATCCGGCGCTGAAAATATCACCAGAAGAAAGATGTGGTGCCGCCTGGGTGACTCGAACACCCGACCTCCGCATTACGAATGCGATGCTCTACCAACTGAGCTAAGGCGGCGTGAGGCTGTATTATAGCCCGAAAGGCGGCGGGACAATAGGCCGGGCCGCGACGATTTGCAATATGATTTGGGCCTGGAACCAGGACCGGAATTTGGGCCTCGGTTTCGCCTATCGCCAAGGTATGCGATGATCGTGGCGAATCCTCCGCCCCGCAATTGTCGAGAGCAGCCCGCATATGTCCGTAGTTCAACGCCTGACCGGCCTGCATTGGCGCGAACAGGGCCCGATCGTGCTGGTCGGCATGGGCCATGGCGCCACGCACTGGCTGTTGGGCACCTTCTATATCCTGTTACCTTTTATCGCCCGGCAATTGGAACTCAGCTACACCGAGGCGGGGCTGTTGGTCTCCGCCGTGCACATGAGCTCGTTCGGCACGAATTTATTCTCCGGCCTGGTGGTGGATGTCACGGGGCGGCGGGTCCCGATCCTGGTCGCTTCATTGAGCATCGGCGCCCTGGCCATGGGCGGCTTTAGCACCGCACATGGGGTTTGGGGCCTGTTGCCCCTGGTGGTTCTAATTGGCTGTACCAATAATCTGTGGCACCCGGCCGCTATCTCGTATCTGTCCCGCCGCTTTCCCGAAACCCGCGGCTATGCCCTGTCGATCCACGCCCTGGGCGCCAATGGCGGCGACGCCCTGGCACCGCTTGCCATCGGCGCCGCCCTGTTGTGGTTGAGCTGGCCCCAGGCCGCCATGGCCGCCTGCGTGCCCACCCTGGCCGTGGCCCTGATACTGTTCATCGCCTTGCCGCGCAGCACGGCGCAACGCCAGGACGGCGGAGGCGGCGCCAGTTCTAGCGAGGGCATGAGCCTGGCGGCCTATTGGCGCGGCCTGACGGCCCTGGTCCGGGACCGCTCCGTGTTGAGCCTGTGCCTGGTGGCCGCCCTGCGCACCATGACCCAGGCCGGCCTGCTGGCTTTCCTGCCCTTGTATCTGAGCAACGACCTGGGCGCCGGTCCGCTGTATCTGGGCGCGGCCCTGGCGGCGATGCAGGCCTCGGGCGTGGTCGCCGCGCCCATCGCGGGGGCCTGGTCGGACCGGATCGGGCGCCGGCCCATCGTCCTGGCGGGCCTGTCCGCCTCCACCGTCGTCGTCGCCTCGTTGGTGTTGATCGGCAACACGGAGGTTTTTGTTGCCGGCATTTCGGTGCTGGGCTTTGTCCTATTCGCGGTGCGTCCGGTAATCCACTCCTGGATGATGGACCTGACACCGCCAAACCTGGGCGGTTCCGCCACCTCGTTGATGTTCGGCAGCCAGGCGATCCTGGCCACCACGGCGCCGATCGTGGGCGGCATGATCGCCGATACCTGGGGCCTGGTATCAGTGTTTTATTTCCTGGCCGGTGGCCTGTTGACGGCCAACCTGGCCCTGGTGCTGCTGCCCCTGTCGGCCAAGACGGAGACGGCGGAACCCTAAGGCGTTTCCTATTCAGCCGGCAGCTTGGTGAAATTCGCCGGCCGTTTCTCCTTGAACGCGGCAATGGCCTCCCGGTTGGCCGGGGCGCCGACCAGGCGGCCAAAGGCCTCGTTCTCCCGCCCACGGGCCTGGCGGGTCGCATCCAGGCGAGCGGCCAACAACAGCTGCTTGGTCGCGACCAGGGAGGGGATGGGTTTTTGCGCGATGAATTCGGCCATCTCCATGGTTTCCTCCATCAGCTGCTCGTCCGGTACCTGTCGCCAGGCCAGGCCGATTTCCACCGCATAATCCGCATCGATCCAGGGCGCGGTATATAGAATATGCGCCGTCGCGGCCCAGCCGATCATGGCCGGCAAGAGGAAGCTGCTGCCCGCCTCGGTGGTGACGCCAAGATCTACAAAAGGCGCTTTCAGGCGGGCGTCCTCGGCCATCAGAACCAGATCGCAATGGGGCAGCAAGGTCAGGCCGATACCCACGCCAATACCATTGACGGCGGCGATCAAGGGTTTGGGAAATGCCTCCACCACCTCGATGAACGGCTGGAAGCCATGACGCCGGCCATCGTCATGAACCCGCGGATTGCCCAGTTCACCCAGATCCTGGCCCGAGGAAAAGGCCCTGTCCTGGCCGGTGATCACAACAACGGCCAGATCGGGATCCGCCGCCGCTTCCTGCAGCGCCGCCGTCACGGCATCATAGACATCGTCGTTGAAGGAATTTAGCGCTTCCGGCCGGTTCAGGGTCAACAGGCGGACGCGGTTTCTATCCTTGATTTTGACAAATTCACTCATGACATCGCCTCCACGCGTTCAGGGGCGCCGGACCAGCGCCAGGCCAGGCTTGGCCGTGATAGTCCCAACATCATGCCGCCCAAGGCCGGTGGATGCAGAAAGATTGTTTCCGCCGCACCGTTGTCTTTGGCGTTGGGCGAAGGCACCGGCGTGAAGCTGTCGCCACGTTCGCGGGCCCGTTCCGCGACCAGGTCCAATTGTCCACATTCGGCGAACGACATGTAATAACTCGGCCCCGTTCTGGCAAAAAAGCGGCCCAGGGTCTTGGCGGCATCCGTCGGGGTGATGATTTCGAAGCGAAACAGCTGGTTCGGCTGAAACAGGGTCAGGCTGCCGTCATAGCCGAATTCCTCCGAGCCGATGGGCACGAAGATATCCGCATCAAGGGCAAATATATCGGCACAGCGTGCAACGGCAGCCGCCGGGTCATCAATCAGCAAGGTTGCCTCATAAAGAAAAGCGATGGCGCCAACAGACGGAAGCTTTTCCTCCGTGCTCAACACGGCGCGCAGACCAGGGACACCTGTGCTGCCGGGATCAACGTAGGCTTGGCCGTTCTCGCTTGTGACGGCAACGCCCCTACTGTCCAGATGCGCGGCCAAGGCGGTGACATCGCCGGTCGACAGACCGGCGGCGAACAGATGGCCGCCGCCGCGCTGGGCAATGGCATCGGCCACAGCGCCCGTGCCGTCGGGCTGCAATATTTCGATATAGCCCGTGCCCAGGCGCAGACGGCTGCGCCTTGCACCCAGGACGTCGACGCGGTCCTCGCCCTCCATCTCGGCGCCCAGCAGGGCGGCCCAGCGTTCAACGGCGGCGGTGCGGTCAGGTACGGCGATTTGCACCCGGTCAACTCTTTTCAACATCACGGCAATCCTGTTCCAACAAATGCACTCCGGTACGGGTTAAACTATAATATCGAGCGCAAGTGGCGGATAGCGGCATTTTGCCGGGCTTTCTAAAAGGGAGGATGTTGATGACAGAGAAAAGGAACAGCACCATGACCGATCAAAGCCGCTGGCAAGCCGTACAGGGGCGCGATGGCACCGCCGATGGCCGCTTCGTCTACGCCGTGACCTCCACCGGCATCTACTGCCGCCCGACCTGCGCCTCGCGCCGGCCCCTACGCCGCAATGTACGTTTTTTCGATCTGCCCGAGGCCGCCGAACAGGAAGGCTTCCGCCCCTGCAAACGCTGCAAACCGACGGAGAGCGTCAGTTCAGATGCGGCCGTGCAAAAGGTACGGGAGATCTGCGGCTTCATAGAGCAGGAGTTGGAGTTGGGCGCCGACGGCAGCCCCTCGTTGGCGGTCATCGCCGAGCGGGTCGGCGGCAGCCCGCATCATCTGCAACGCACCTTCAAGCGTCTGCTGGGCGTGACGCCAGCACAATATGGCGATGCCCGCCGCCTCTCGCGCCTGAAAGCCGGTCTGAAACAGGGCGAAAGCGTAACCAACGCCATGTATGACGCAGGCTATGGCGCCGCCTCGCGCCTGTATGAACGCTCCAACAGCCAGTTGGGCATGACACCGGCCAGCTATGCCAAGGGCGGTAAGGGCGCGCGCATGGGCTATACCATTACCCCATCACCCCTGGGCCGTCTGATGGTGGCGGCGACCGAACGGGGCGTCTGTTTCCTGTCCCTGGGCGAGGATGCGCATCTGATCGCCGAATTGCACCGGGAATATCCCCTGGCTGAAATCGTCGCGGACGAGATCGTGCTGGGGGATTGGGTGCGCACGGTGGTGGCCTATCTGGAAGGTGCGATACCCCATCCCAATCTGCCCCTCGATGTGCAAGGCACCGCCTTTCAACGCCGGGTTTGGCAGGAATTGATGCAAATTCCGGCAGGCGTAACGCGCACCTACAGTGAATTGGCCGAACAGATCAGCGGCAAGGCCACGGCCCGGCGCGCCGTGGCCCGGGGCTGCGCCACCAACCCGGTATCCTTGATTATTCCCTGCCACCGGGTTGTGCGCGGCGACGGCGGCCTAGGCGGCTATCGCTGGGGACTGAAGCGCAAGGCGGCGCTGATCGCGGCGGAGCGGGAGGAGCGCCAACGGCGCGAACAGGCTGGATGAATTATTTCGGCACCGTGCGGGTGCGATACGGCGACCATTCGCCGCATGTGCTTCGCCTTGACGGCGGCAGGCTGGGCTGTCCTAATCAAGGGGCCTGACTGGCGGGGACCAGTATCAAGGCCGGCGACGGTCCAGTGACGAGGCAGCAACGGGGCAGCGAAATGTTTATTCAAACCGAATCTACACCAAATCCTGAAACCTTGAGATTTCTGCCCGGAATAACCGTGCTGCCCTCAGGCACCTTTGACTATCGCGGCGAGGCGGAGGCGCAGGCCTCCCCCCTGGCACAGAGCCTGTTCGCAATTGATGGGGTGGACGGGGTATTCCTGGGCCAGGATTTTGTTTCGGTAACCAAGGGGGAGGCCGAATGGTTTCAACTAAAGCCATTGATCCTTGGCGCATTGATGGCCCATTTCAGCCAGGGATTACCAGTTATAATCAATGTTTTATTGGAAGATAAGGAGGCGCCTGCCAGTACCGGCGGAGACCAGGGAGAGCCTGGGGCCGATGGTGAGGTGGTGGCGCAAATCAATGAGCTGCTGGAAACCCGCGTGCGGCCCGTGGTGGCCCAGGATGGCGGCGATATTGTCTTTCATTCCTTTGAAGAGGGCGTGGTTTATCTTCATATGCGCGGCGCCTGCGCCGGCTGCCCCAGCGCGACCATTACCCTAAAAAACGGCATCGAAAGAATGCTGTTGCACTTCATCCCAGAGGTAACGGAAGTTCGCGCGGTTTGATGAAATGCGCTGGCGAACCATGGACACAACTAGCGGAGGTTAATTCTGATGATGTATGGTTTGCATTAGACGCATTTGCTTTGAGCGCCAATGAATCCGTTAACAACGCCGCACGAGTTAGCTTGATTATTTAGTGATTTTAGCGTAATCAAGGGTCCGAAGAAGCAAAAAAGCTGGCTAGAATGGCTAGTCAGGCCGCCGGAAACCGGCGTGGCGTTTGATCCTATTTAATTGGGTTTATGCGTCAAAAACCCAGAAGAACCGACGAAAAAATTTAAAATTTCCCTAACTGGCTCCGCTAAATCGTGATTAAGGACTGTTAAACAGCCCGGAATTTGGCAACACTTCGGCACTCAACTGGGACGATAGCAAACAGTGTATAAACAAACTGTTAAAAAAGGTTAGATTTGAGAAAAAGTACGAGCGTAACGACCAGGACAAAGTGTACTGGTAGGGCTGGATCAAAAAACGAATAGTCGACGAACGATTGTTTGAACGGCTGGGTGTGCAAGGTCTGCAAGGGGATTGGTGGCTAGTCGCCAATCAGGAATGGCGTTGATAATGAAGATTGGAAATCAGGCTGTCATGGCCGCCGCGCTTGCTGTTGCCTGTGCGGGCCAAGTCTTCATGGGCCCAACTCTTTCCGGGCCGCCTTCAGCCGTGGCGAAGATGGCGCACGGTGCGGCCTTCGGCGTGAGCGAAATAAATCTGTTCGCGGCGCCCGCTTTTCATCCGGCGATCAGCGCCATCGCGTCGATGCCTGCATTGAAAATGCCGCATCTGGATCAGGGCAAGGATCTACCCTTGCAACTGGCCAGCTTAACGATCCTGCCCAGGCAACGTCTTGATTGGCGCCGTGGCCGGCAATTTAACAGCCAGGAACTGCTGGATTTGTCCTTGGCGGCGTTGCGCGGGGGCAAGACGGCGGTACCGCCGGTATATTTGAGCCGCTTCCCCGCCAAGCTGGCGAAATTGCGCTCGCCCAAGCTGCGCAAGGATATTTTCATCAAGACCGTGCTGCCCCTCGTCCTGCGCGCCAACAAAGAGGTGCGGGCGGAACGCCAGCGGATGCTGGCCCTTCTGACGCGGCGAGACAAGCAACACGATCTGTCGCCAAACGAACAGGCCTTCCTTGTTCATCTGGCGGCGCAATACGAGGTGCCCAAAGGCGACCTGGACGAGTTGCGGCGGCGGGTTGATGTGATCCCCGCCTCACTGGCCCTGGCGCAAGGGGCGGAAGAATCCGGTTGGGGCACCTCGCGCTTTGCCCGCCAGGGTAACGCGGTGTTTGGTCAACGGACCTTCCGCAAGGGCGCGGGTTTGGTGCCTCTACGCCGCGCACAGGGGCAGCGCTATGAGGTAAAGGCGTTCAACAGCCTGTACACCTCGGTGCGGTCCTACGTTTGGAACTTGAACACTCATTTCGCATACCAGACATTGCGCAGCAAACGAGCGGCCTTACGTGATGGTGGCAAACCATTGAGTGGCTATGCGTTGACGGGAGCCTTGGAACGCTATTCCGAACGGGGCCAGAAATACATCAAGACCATCCGCGTGATTATGCGGGCCAACCGCTTGCATGACTTCGATGATGTGCGGTTGCTGCCCGCCGATACGGATGCAAGCGCTGGCCGTCAGCCATCTTGAATTTTTCACGGCTGATTTTACAGCAGCGGCGCGCTGTCATGCACGGTGGCTGCTTGTGTAGGAAGTTCTACTTCTTGGGAATATAGAACGGTGTCCCGAACCAGCGCCAGCGGTTGTCTTTTGCCTTCAGGGTGCAATTGATCCTGCCCTGGCCGGGGGCAAAGGGTTTCTCCAGGCGGACTTCGAAACGCCGGCGGCCCAGACGTTCCAGTTGCGCAACGCTACCTTGATTGGAGGCGAAACAGGCCAGAGTTTTTAGACTACCAATGCTTTCCGCCACGGTAAAGCCAAAAGCCGGCGGATTGTTGCCGCGCAATACCGTATCGGCGGGCAGTACGTCACTAACCGGCAGCGGCAAGCCATTGCCCGCGAGGCGAAACCGCTCGACCGCAGCAAAACGCTCGTTCAGGGCAAAACGGGGCAGGCCATAAAGATCCTCGCCGCTGTGGGCGACACCTGAATGCTGGCCGAAGGCCGCGATGAAACCCGCCGCCCGGGCCGCCTTTTTCTCTCGCAGGCCAAACTCGCCATAAGGATAGGCCAGCATTTTCGGCGCAAATCCCAATTCCGCGCGAAAACGCGCATTAGAACGGGTCAACTCCTCCTCCAGACTATCCTGGCTGGTGGCCGGTAGGTGGGCATGACTGCCGGTATGGTTGCCGATGCTGACGCCCGCCGCTGCCAGAGCCCGCAGCTGCGCCCAGGTCATATGACCCTGCCGCTTGGCGTCAACGGCATTGGTGGCCACGAACAAGGTAAAGGGTAGGCCCGCCTTGGCCAGCATGGGCCAGGCCCGGTCATGAACGGAGAGAAAGGCATCGTCGATGGTCAATGCGATGGTACGCTCGGGCAACGTTTCCTGGCGGCGAAAAGTAGTGATGATGTCAGGCAGGGGCATGACGTTGTAACCGCCCGCCTCGATCTCAGCCAGATGAGCCGCGAATTGCGCCATCGTGACATTGGTCGATGGATAGTCTTCCTCGCCAAAGCGGTGATACATGAAGATAACCGCCGACGAGACCGTTTCAGCCGCCTGGGCGCGCCGTCCCGTCAGGGCCAGATCAAAACTACCCAACAATAAAAAAAGCGCTGACAGGCCCAGATAAAAGGATTTTTTGCCAATCCAGGTCCAGGCCGTCGCTCGTCTATATTTGCCATGGATAAATTGCATGATAGATGTTTTTTAATACACTTGCCCAATAAGACCAATGTATTTTAATTCCAATTTATTCTTATCACTGTAAAAAAAAGGCTATTGACACAGCAGCGGATTGGGACAGCGAGGAAGGCATGATGAACGGAATCGTAAACGATAAGAGCTTTGACATCATTTTCCGTGATGGGCGCACCCATGGGGTTTGGCTGGACCGGCCAGTTTCGGAAATTACCTTGCAGGCACTCTCTGAATTGTTGAGCCTGGGGCCAACCGCAGCCAATGGTTCGCCGGGACGCTTTCTGTTCCTGCGCTCGAACGAGGCGAAGGAACGCTTGCGCTCTCATTTGAGCGCCGGCAACCTAACCCAGACCATGACTGCTCCCGTTGTCGCCTTCGTCTGCTATGACCTCGCCTTTCACGACAAGTTCGAAACCCTGTGGCCGGACAACGAAGAAGTCCGCGCCTGGTTCGAGGGCAACGAAGAAAAACTGCTGGAAGCGGCATTTCGCAACAGTACCTTGCAGGGCGCCTATATGATCATTGCCGTCCGCGCCCTGGGCCTGGATTGCGGCCCGATGTCCGGCATTGATGCGGATGGCGTCAACAGGGAATTCTTTGCTAACAGCACCATACGGGTTAATTTCCTATGCAACCTGGGCCATGGTGATCCCGCCGCCTTACCGCCACGCAAACCACGGCTGGCCTTCGACGACACCGCCGAAGTGATCTAGATCAGCGATCCTATCCGGCAAAAGGACGCGAGGCATTCGGGCCATGCCCATTCTGGCATTTGACACCACGCAACAGGCCTGCTCCGCCGCGATTTCCCATGATGGTGCGCTGCTGGCCCACCGCCATGTCTTGATGCAGCGTGGCCACGCCGAACAGTTGCTGCCCATGATAGAGGCCGTGCGGCAACAGGCCGGCATCGATTTCGCGGAATTGAGTTTGCTCGCCGTGACCATTGGCCCAGGTACCTTTACCGGCGTGCGCGTCGGCCTGGCGGCGGCCCGCGCCCTAGCCCTGGTGCACGAGCTGCCAATCCTCGGCGCCGGAACCTTGGAGCTATTGGCACAAACCGTGGCCCAGAGCGTAACCTGGGGCGCAACGCGGGACGAGATACAGACACCACCGGCATCTAGAGGCGGCATTATCGCCGCGATCGATGCCCGCCGTGGCGAACTCTATACCCAGGCCTTTGATATTATCGGTCAAGCCCTGACCGAGGCCTCGGCAATGAAGCTCGGTTCTGATATCACGCCACCCAACGCCATGACCGATCTGGCCCCTGGCCTAATCGTCGGCACCGGCGCGGCCCAATTGCAGGCCAAATTACCTGAATGGCGGGCCGTTGCGGATGGTGAACAGCCTGATGCGGCCGTCCTGGCCCTGACGGCGGAGGCATGGCGCCATCGGGCCAGCCGCCAGCCGCCGGCGCCCCTATATCTACGGGCGCCCGATGCCCGCCTGCCAAATCAGACACCAAACCCGCCGCCGCCGAAATGAGCCTTGAAATTTCTCCCGCCGGAACGGGCAGTTGCGCCTTGCTGGCCAGATTACACGGCCTGTGCTTTTCCGAAGCTTGGACGCAGGATGCCTTTGCCTCGCTTCTGGCCAAGCCCGGCGCCTTTTCCTTCCTTGCCAGCACGGAAGAAAGCGGGCAGCCAATGCCCGCCGGCTTTGCCCTGGGGCGGGCGGGTGGCGGTGAATGCGAAATCGTCACCCTGGGTGTCGTGCCAGCCCGACGCAACGTGGGCACCGCAACGGCCCTGCTGGGCGCCATCGTGGCACGGGCCCGATCACTGTGCATCGAGGATTTATTGCTTGAGGTTGCCGCCGACAATACGGCGGCGCTGGCGCTTTACCGATCCGCCGCCTTTATCGCCGTGGGACGTCGAAAAGGCTATTATCGGGCCGCTCATCACCCGGTTCACGAAGATGGAGCTCACGAAGACCGGGTTGATGCCATCATCATGCGCCGGTCTCTACTGCCGTAGTGCCGCCATGATACCGCCGCCGGAATGGGAATATCGGCTGATTTCAGACCTTTTCAAGGACCAATAGATGCGGTCCTTCCGGGTTGGCGGCGTCTTCGGGCTCCAGAGAAATGACCTTGTGGCCATGTTCGCGCACGGAACGCGGCACGTTCTGCAATGGCTCCATGCCCTGTAGCCGCACGGTCGCGCGCTCACCAAACGCCATGGATTCGATCAATAGTTTCGTGCGCACAAAGGTCATCGGACAAATTTGGGCGGTTATGTCCAAAATATGAGTCACGGTATCAAATTCCATTCAAATTTTTCAAATACTATAACAAATATTACCGAATTAATGTTTTTCCATTGCATCAAAGGCAATAAAATTTTAGGATTATCGTCTAATTATAAAGTTTGTGCATTTAAATTTATCTGATTTTCTTAGAGGAACTGGCAACATGGCCGAACAAGGTACTGATCTTAGTGAATTATTGACGCTAACCACGGACATTGTTGCATCTCATGTTTCAAACAACGGTGTTCCCGTCAGTGAATTACCGCAATTGATACAACAGGTGTACGCGACTTTAGCAGAACTTGGCAAGGAAGCAGCGCCAGCGGCGGAAAAACCACAACCTGCGGTGCCAATCAGGAAGTCGATCACACCAGATTTTATTATCTGCCTTGAAGACGGCAAAAAACTGAAAATGTTGAAACGGCATTTAAAAACCGCCTATGACATGACACCCGATCAATACAGGGAACGCTGGGGCTTGGCATCGCACTATCCCATGGTTGCGCCGAATTACGCCGAGCAACGCCGCGATCTGGCAAAGAAAATCGGCCTGGGGACATCACGTAGCCGCCGCGGTACTGCTTGAGGGCGCCTTTCCTCATCACGCTCTAGGTGGCAGGGCGGCTGGAGGCTAGAATTGAATGCAGGGGCATATCGAGCGGCTTTGCGTGGAACGCGGGTTGCGGATGACCGGTCAGCGCCGTGTTGTCGCCCGCGTGCTGTCGGAAGCTGACGATCATCCCGACGCCGAGAATGTCTATCGCCGGGCCAGTAAGCTGGATGCGAAAATATCGATTGCAACCGTCTATCGCACCCTGCGCATTTTTGAGGACGCGGGCATACTGCAGCGTCTGGAATTCGGCGATGGTCGGGCCCGCTTTGAACGCGCCGAAAGCGATCACCATGATCATTTGATCGATAGCGAAAGCGGCAAGGTGATCGAATTTCAAAACGAGCAATTGGAACAATTGCAGGAGAAAATAGCCGCCGATCTGGGCTTTCGACTGGTTGGCCATAGGATGGAGCTATATGGCGTGCCCTTGCATGGCGCGCGGCCTTCGAGCGACAAAGACGATAGCGGCAACGACGGCAGGGATTAGAGCATGTCGCGGCTAATCAGAACCATTTGACCGACCCTCCCCCACGAACCTGGAAACCATGGCGGCTGTGGCATTTCATGGCCAGCCGGCCAGCTCTTTGAATGCGGACAATTTGGGATAGCAAAGCCGATGGGTTGACGGCGACCTGACTTCTTGACTATTTGCTCCCTATTGATACTGTTTTCCCTAATAACATAGTGTGGAGCGCGATAAGGGAATGAACCAACGTCGCCAGCGTCTGGCTTTGCGCCAGGCGCGCGAGAGCGAAGACAATAGCAGGCGCCGGGCAGCCGGAGGTGGCTATTGCGGATGCGGTTGGGCTCCCTTGCCCCGAATATTCCTTGGCTAAAAAACTTTTTATCCGCACCTACGGGTGCCAGATGAACGTCTATGATTCGGCCCGCATGGCGGATGTCCTGGCGCCCCTGGGTTACGCCCAGGCCGACGGCCCGGAAGACGCGGACATGGTCATCCTCAATACCTGCCACATCCGCGAAAAAGCCGCCGAGAAGGTCTATTCCGAACTGGGTCGCCTACGCCAGATAAAGGAGCAGCGGACAGAGGATAATCCGGAAGACAGCGGCCCGTTGCTTGCCGTCGCCGGCTGTGTGGCCCAGGCGGAGGCGGCCGAGATGCTGGCCAGGGCACCATTCCTGGACATTGTACTTGGCCCGCAAACCTATCACCGCCTGCCCGAAATGATCGCCCGGGCCGAACGCGCCGCTAAAAAGGGCGCGGGAACGAAAGGCCGCAAGGGTGCGGGGGTGCTGGATACGGAATTCCCGGACGAGGCAAAGTTCGACCATCTACCAAGGGCCCGCGCAGATGCCGCGGTCGCGGGCTGTACTGCATTTCTAACCATCCAGGAAGGTTGCGATAAATTCTGCACCTTCTGCGTCGTGCCTTACACAAGGGGCGTTGAATTCTCGCGGCCCGGTCAGGCGGTCCTGGAGGAGTGCCGGGCCCTGGTCGAGGCCGGCGTGCGTGAAATCACCCTGCTGGGGCAAAACGTCAACGCCTATCACGGTGCGGCACCGAACGAAGGCGCAACCGGTGTGGCGGGTACTACATGGGATTTAGCCGAACTGATTGCACAATTGGCCGAGATCGATGGCTTGGAGCGGGTCCGCTACACCACCTCTCATCCCAGGGACATGGACCTCGGTTTATATGCCGCCCATGGCAATTGCGAAAAGTTGATGCCCTATCTGCATCTGCCGGCGCAATCGGGATCAGACCGCATATTAGCCGCCATGAACCGGGGCTATACGGCGGCGGAATATCAAGCCAGCGTCGCACAACTGCGTCAGGTGCGGCCCGACATCGCCCTCTCGGGAGATTTCATTGTCGGCTTCCCCGGCGAGAGCGAGGCGGATTTCGAGGCCACCATGGAGTTGGTGGCCAGCGTCAACTACGCACAGGCCTATTCCTTTAAATACAGTCCCCGTCCCGGCACGCCCGCTGCCATGCTGGAAGATCAAGTACCCGATGATGTACGCGGCGAAAGACTGCAACGGCTACAGGCCTTGCTGGACAGCCAGCAACAGGCATTCAATCAGCAGATGTTGGGCCGACGGTTGCGCCTATTGTTGGACCAGCCCGGCCGGCGGCCTGGCCAATTGGTGGGCCGCAGCCCTTATATGCAGGCGGTTCACCTGGATGGACCCGCCTCGATGCTGGGACAGATGGTCGAGGTTGAGATCACCGATGCTCATGCCAACAGCCTGGCGGGACAATTGATTTTCGGCGCTCAAGGACCGGATTTACAGCCAACGGCGGCGATGGCGCCCCCAGAAAATACGATCGGCATGGAGCGGATAATTTGAACATGGCAACGAATGGCGGTGAACCGGCCCTGGTGATCGATTTCGATGATACCCAGCTGCTGGCCCCGCTTTTTGGCGAGCATGACCGCCATTTGGCCCGGATCGAACAGCGTCTGGGCCTATCACTGGTGCCGAGGGGCAACAGGGTTGCCATCCTGGGCGAGGCGCATTCGGCGGCGGTGGCCCGCACGGCGCTGGAAGACCTGTATCAACGCTTGAAAGGCGGCCTGGAAGTCACGGTGGCGGACGTGGATGGCGCCATCCGCATGGCCGAGGCGCAACCGCTTGAGCAGACGGGGATGCAATCGCGGCCCGACGGCCCAGGCGACGGAGACAAGACGGCAAAGTCCCAACGCGAGCTTAAGCGAGCATCGCGGCGCACCACCGGATCCGAAGACACCCTTATCAGGACACAAAAAAAGCTGATCACCCCACGCTCGCCGAAACAGGCGGCCTATGTGAATGCCATGCGGCACAATGATCTGGTCTTTGGCTTGGGTCCGGCGGGTACCGGCAAGACCTATCTGGCGATCGCAATCGCGGTTTCGATGTTGCTGGAAGAGGCCGTGGAACGCATCATCCTGACCCGCCCGGCGGTCGAGGCCGGAGAGCGCCTTGGCTTTCTGCCCGGCGCGCTGGAGGAAAAGGTCGATCCATATATGCGGCCCATGTACGACGCCCTGTATGACATGATGCCGGGCGACCGGGTTTTGCGACGCCGCGACGCCGGAGATATAGAGGTTGCGCCGCTGGCTTATATGCGTGGCCGCACCTTGTCCAACGCCTGCATTATCCTGGACGAGGCGCAGAATACCACGCCGGTGCAGATGAAGATGTTCCTGACCCGTATGGGCGAAAACAGCCGCATGGTGGTGACGGGCGATCCATCCCAGGTCGATCTGCCTGCCGGCACGCCATCCGGACTTTGGGATGCGCTGGAAATTCTGGGCCGCATCGAGAGCATCAAAATGATTGAATTCGGCGCCGACGACGTCGTCCGCCATCCTTTAGTTGGGACAATCGTACGGGCCTACGAACAGGCCGACAAGACATCCGTCGGCAAGGATTAGAGATGCAGGGTAGCGGCGACGGTCCCAATACGCCCAGCGGTCCGGCGGCGGGCTCGCCGCCCGGCGCGCCGCCTATTTCGGGCCCCATGGGCCCCGGCGGCTTGGCGGAGACACGGGAGGCACTGCGCAAGGCAGCCAGCGTGGCTCTGGCGGATGACCGTTGGCAACGCTGGCGGCCGGTGCGGGACATCACCGCCGTACTGGGGTTTATCGTGCTCATGACCATCTTGTTGATCCAGCCCGGTGGCGGCAGGGTGGCGCAGCCCGCCGTTGACACCGTGGCCCAGGCGACGATCCGCGCCAGCCGTGATGTCTTGGTAGAGGACCGCGCGGCCACTCAGGCCCGCCGCAAAGCGGCCCAGGCCGGGGTCGCAGAGATCTTCGACTATGATTCCGATCTTTACTTTGGCCTTGGTGACCGGGTGTTCGAGGCGCTGGCCAACCTGAAGAAGCGTAAAGCGGAGAGTGCCAAGCCGGTGGCGGAACGAAGGGCGGCCTTCCAGGAAGAGCTGGGCGCCGCCGTGGGTAGCGGCGTCTTCGCCTTGATCGAAGGCTTGGCAGACCCCAGTGATGCCGCGCTGGCGATCAATTTCTTCTTGAACATGGGTCTGGACCGCCAGGTGATCGCCGACCGTGGCGCCTTGCCATCCGGAACGGGCGCCAGGAGTAGCACTGGTGTTGGTGCTGGCAGCAGTCTGGAAATCTGGGACCTAAGCCTGAAAATGGGTTCGCGCCGGGAAAACGCCGTCGGCATCATCGACCTGCGTCAATTGCGTCGCCTGATGACCGCGCGGGCAGGCGATGCCCCCTATGGCGAAGCCCGCATCGTACGCAGCTGGATCCTGCAAGCGGCCCAGGAAATCGCGCGGCCAAATCTACAGCCCAACCAGGTCGCGAGCCAGAAGCGGCGCGACGAAGCGGTGGCGGGTATCGAGCCTGTATTTCTGCGAATCAAGGCGGGAGAGGTCATCGTACGGCGGGGCGACCGGGTTACCGTCATGGCCTGGCGGCGCATTGGAATCTTGAACCAGAATGCCGACGGACGCCAGGTTTGGCGTGAAATGGTTGCCGTCGCGGGGCTGTTGGTCAGCTTCTTGTTGTTGGGTGCGATCTTTTTCTCCCGCGCCCGGGTACCGCTCAGCTTTGGCCGAAAGTCGGCTTATCTGACCCTGAGCATTGTCGCCGCCACCTCCCTAATCGGCGTCGCCATGTTTTATGCCGGCCTGGGTTTTGCCGACGGTATGGGATTTGACCCCGATGCCGCCGCCTATTTTATACCACTGGCGCTGGCCACAGTGTTGGTATCGTTATTGGTCGATGCGCGGACATCGTTGCTGGTCGGGGTGGTTTTGACTCTATTTCTGGCCTATCGCGTGAACGGCGATTTATGGCTGGCGACAAATTACATCGTCGGCGCGTTGGTCGCCGGCATCGCCGCCCGGCGCAGCCGCCGGCGGATCGATCTGCTGCGTATCGGCCTGATGGTGGCTTTGGCCCAGGCGGCCATGGTGCCGGTAACCGTGACCCTTGCCGGCCATGCCGTGGGCAGCGAACATCTACCCCTAATGCTAGGCGGTGTGGTCTCTGGCCTATTGGTCGGGGTGGCGACCCTGGGCCTGTTGCCGGCCTTCGAATGGTTATTCGACGAGACCACGGATACCCGCCTGCTGGAACTGGCCTCGGCTGACAATCCGCTGTTGAAGGAACTGGCGCTGAAGGCACCGGGCACCTATTACCATTCCACCATGGTTGCAAATCTGGCGGAAACCGGCGCCGAAGCCATTGGCGCCAATGGCCTGATGTGCCGTGTGATGGCGCTATACCACGATATTGGCAAGTTGCAACGCCCAGCCTATTTTATGGAAAATCAGCGCGGCAGCGACAATATACACGAACGCCTGGCACCCGATGTTTCAGCGCGGGTGATCCTGCATCACATCCTTGATGGCCTGGAAATGGCGCGACAGGCCAAGCTGGGCCGGTTGATCCTGGAGGGCATCGCCCAGCATCAGGGAACGACATTGTTGCGGGTGTTCCATGAAAAGGCCCAGGCCCAGGGCTTTAATGGGCCCGAAGAAGACTACCGCTATCCCGGCCCTCGGCCGCAACGGCGGGAGGCCGGCATCTTGTTGCTGGCCGATTCCATTGAGGCCGCGACGCGGGCCCTGAAGGACCCGACTGCGGAAAGTGTTGGCGCGCGGGTCCGTCATATGATCGAGACACGTGTCGGCGAGGGCGAGTTGGATGACTGCAATCTGACACTGCGCGATCTGGACATTATTGAAACCACGTTTACCCGCACCTTGACGTTGGGTGTGTTTCACAACCGTGTTGATTATCCACCCATGGCGAACCCAAATGGGTCCACGCCGGAAGGCGAAACGAGAGGCGATGCAGATAGAGATCATCGTGTCCACCCCCTGCCGGGCGTGGCTGACCGACCTGCCTGATGCGGTGGACTTGGGGCAAGATACCGTGGCCGCAGTCTTGAAAGAAGCCGGTCTGACCGGTCGGGAGATCGAGGTTGGTGTGAGGCTGACCGACGATAAACAAATGAGACAACTTAACAACGACTATCGCCAAAGCGACAAGGCCACCAATGTACTGTCCTTTGCCGGCGACAGCGGTGATGGCACGGCGGCAAGCGATCCGCGCATACCGCTTTTACTGGGTGATATCGTGCTGGCCCATGGCGTGGTCAGCACCGAAGCGCGGGATCAGGGCAAGAGTTTGCATGATCATTTTTGCCACTTGCTGGTTCATGGTACGCTGCATCTACTTGGGCTGGATCATATGGACGAGGAAGAGGCGCGGAGAATGGAAGCGCGGGAAGTGGCGATCTTAGCCCGCATGGGTATTGCCGACCCCTATCTGTTGGCCGGCCAGCGTGTATCATTGGACCTGACATGAGCGATTCGTCCGACCTTCCTTCATCCGGCAAACCCCGTAACGGCGGCGCCAAGACCCAGGGTACTATCATGCCCGAAGCCGGTAACGGCAATGGCGGCGGTGTCGGTGGCGGGGGCGGTTTCCTTCATTGGCTGAGCCATCTGATGCGTGGGGGCGGCGATACGGACCTGAAGGAGAGCATCGAGGAGGTCATTGACGAGCACGAGGCCCTGACCCCAATGATGAACCCGGAGCAGCGCGAGATGCTGATGAACATCATCAGCTTTGGCGAATTGGAAGTGGATGACGTGATGGTCCCCCGCACCGATATCGTAGCGCTGGAGGCCGGCGCCTCGACGGCAGATGTGGTCAGCACCTTCCGCCAGGCCCATCATTCCCGTTTGCCGGTCTATCGCGAGACCTTGGATGATATCGCCGGCTTTGTTCACATCAAGGATATCGTCGATCATTGGGGCCGGGACGAGGAACTGTCCCTGGCCCGCATTTTACGAGAACTGCTGGTCGTACCGCCATCCATGCCGATCCTCGATCTATTGGCGCGCATGCGGTCAACCCGCATTCACATGGCCGTGGTAGTTGATGAATACGGCGGTACGGATGGCCTGGTGACCATTGAAGATATTGTAGAGGAGATCGTCGGCGAGATCGAGGACGAACACGACGCCCATGAAGGTCCCTCTTTGCAGGAACGGCCCGATGGTAGTATCGAAGCCGACGGGAGGGCCGAAATCGAGGATTTGGAGAAGATCCTGGCCGTCGATCTGTTGCCCGACGAAGTCGACGAGGATATTGAAACCCTGGGCGGCCTGGTCTTTGCCATACTGGGGAGGGTGCCGCAGATCGGAGAGCTTATCAGCCATCCAAGCGGCGTTGAATTCGAGGTCGTCGATGCTGATTTACGCCGGGTCAAACGGCTGATGATCCGCCATGGCACGGCAGCGAACGCCGACGACGATGAGGGCGAGCCAGGCGACGAGCCCGATTCAGAATCCGACGGCTAGCCAAAGAGTCGGGGGACGACGTGGCCTCTCTGCCCATGCCAAACAAACCTGTCTGGAATTCCATCTGGTTCCGCCTTCTGGCCGCCGTGTCGTTTGGCGCCGCTGCCGCCTTGGCGCTGGCGCCCTGGTATGTTTGGCCCCTGATGGTATTGGGCTATGGCGGCCTGCTATGGCTTTTGCAAGGGGCGAGGCATACGAAAGCGGCATTTTTCCTGGGTTGGGCCTTTGGCATTGGCTATTTCCTAGTTGGCCTGCATTGGGTTGGCCACGCCTTCATGGTCGATGCGGCCCGCTTTGGCTGGCTGATGCCGTTCGCGCTGCTTACGCTGGGCGCCGGGCTTGGACTGTTTCCCGCACTGGCTGCGGCCTGTACCCAACGCCTGTCAGCTCCTGGGATAAGCCGCCTACTGGCCTTTACCCTATTCTGGGGCTTGAGCGAATGGCTGCGCGGCACCATTTTGACCGGATTTCCCTGGTTGCTGTCCGGGCATGTTTGGGCTGCCAGCGATTTCAGCTTGCAAGCCGCTGCCTATCTGGGATCATCCGGCCTGGGCCTGCTGGCTGTACTGGCAGCCGCTGCGCCGGCATTGATTTTGAGCACACGGTCGGGCGCGCGAAAACCGGGTTTTATGGCCAGCGCCGCTGCCCTTGCACTTATCGCCCTGGTGCTGACGCTGTCCCAGATGCGTTTGCAAGCGGCGGAGGACAGCCATCATCCGGGGATACAGCTGCGCCTGGTTCAGGCCGGCATTCCCCAGGCGGACAAATGGCGCCCGGAATTGCGCGACCAACATCTGGCGCTATACCTTGACCTAAGCCTGAGCACCGATGGCGCGGGGCAGCCAGCCGACTTTAGCCATCTGATCTGGCCGGAAACGGCAACACCGTTTTTTTTGGCGGCGGCCCAGCGCCGCCGCGAGGCCATCGCCAGAGCCTTACCACAAGGCAGCCTGTTGATAACCGGGTCTCCTCGGCGGGAAGACAGCAACGGGGGGCCCTTAAGACTATATAATAGTATCTTTTCCCTAGAGATTAGTGGCGTTGCCACGGCTATTTACGATAAGGTCCATCTGGTACCCTTTGGTGAATATCTGCCCTTCCGCGCGGTGATGGCGCGCCTTGGCCTGGACAAACTGGCCCACGGCGCCGAGGATTTTTCACCAGGGCCGGGAGCACACCTGGTTAGCCTTCCCGGTCTACCGTCTTTTCGTCCCTTGATCTGCTATGAAATCATCTTTCCCCGTGAAATAGAGGCGAAAGACCAAGCGCATAATTTAATTGCGAGACCGGAATGGTTGCTGAATTTGACCAATGATGCCTGGTTCGGCGGCAATTTTGGGCCACGCCAGCACCTTGCCGTTGCCCGCGTTCGGGCGGTTGAACTGGGCCTGCCCGTAATCCGCGTGGCGAACACCGGAATTTCCGCCGTGATCGACCCGCACGGTCGCATCAAAAGCCAGTTGCCCCTCGGCGTGGCGGGCGTGATTGACAGCCGCCTGCCTTCCGCCCTACTGGAAACACCGTATGCACGTTTTGGTGACGGGATTTTTGCTTTATTGTCTCTATTGCTTGCTGCTTTGAGTATTCTTGCTCACTTTTACTATATTATTGCAGTCCGGCAAAACAACTAAGCGATGCTTGACAGGCAAACCCGCCTGCCACATACATGTATATGCAACTAATTGGATGCATATAGTATTTTTCAGCAACCTATAGAGCGGTTTGCCAGCAAAGATTACAGATGAGGAGTAGTACCAGTGACAGCGAATCCTAATCCGGTCGATATTCATGTCGGCTCACGTGTTCGGCTTCGTCGTACTCTGTTAGGCATGAGCCAGAAAAAACTTGGCAATGCCTTGGGATTAACATTTCAGCAGATACAAAAATACGAACGCGGCGCCAACCGCATCGGCTCCTCCCGGCTGTTTTTATTAAGCCGTATCTTGGATGTGCCCGTGTCTTTCTTCTTTGATGACATGGCACCGGAAGTAGCGTCGGGGCAGCCCGACTTTGCCGAGGCGGCCCAAGCCAATTTCGATCAGGACGACCTTGCGAAACGGGAAACCCTGGAATTAGTCCGCGCCTATTACAAAATCACCGATGCCGACGTGCGCAAGCGGCTGTTTGATCTGGTCAAGGCGGTTGGTGACCAAGTCCTCGAAGACGTGGACGACGCTTAATACTACTGAATTTTTTGCTAAATTCAGCCTGCGCCAAATAGGCGCGGAACGCATGCTATCGGCGGTGCTTGACCGATCGCAAAAAGCCTGCAACAACCCCCCTGCATTTGGCGAAATAGTCGCCAAAACGAAATCGTATCATGGCTTTTAACTGGCAGGAGGCGCCCCGTGTCGAGCGGAAATTATCTTTTCACCTCTGAATCCGTGTCCGAAGGGCATCCGGACAAAGTTTGCGATCAAATTTCCGACGCAATCGTTGATATGTTTCTGGCTGCTGATCCGGATAATGCCCGGGTCGCCTGTGAAACGCTGACCACCACCAATCTGATCGTTTTGGCCGGCGAAGTGCGTGGCCCCGCCGAAGTCGCCAACAACAAGACGGCCATGGAACAGGCGGCCCGCGATACCGTGCGCCGTATCGGCTATGAGCAGGATGGTTTTCATTGGGAAAAGGCCGAGGTTCAGGTCCATCTGCATCCCCAATCCGTTGATATTGCCCAGGGCGTCGATGCTTCCGGCAACAAGGACATTGGGGCGGGCGACCAAGGCATCATGTTCGGCTATGCCTGCAATGAAACCGCCGCCCTGATGCCGGCGCCAATCCATTATTCCCACGCCATTCTGCGCCGCATGGCCGAGGACCGCCATGCTGGCATGACGCCACAATTCGGCCCCGATTCAAAAAGCCAGGTAACCCTGCGTTATGTCGATGGCGAACCGGTTGGTGCCACCTCCGTCGTGGTCTCGACCCAGCATTCCGCCGACGCAAGCAGCGACGAAGTGCGCGATCTGGTGCGCAAATATGTCATGGAGGTTCTGCCAGACGGCTGGATGTGCCCGGAAAACGAATTCTACGTCAACCCCACGGGCAGGTTCGTCATTGGCGGCCCGGACGGCGATGCCGGTTTGACCGGCCGCAAGATCATTGTCGATACCTACGGCGGTGCCGCCCCTCATGGCGGCGGCGCGTTTTCCGGCAAGGACCCAACGAAAGTTGACCGTTCGGCGGCCTATGCGGCACGCTATTTGGCCAAGAATATCGTTGGCGCCAACCTGGCCGACCGTTGCTGCATCCAGTTGGCCTACGCCATCGGCGTGGCCAAGCCATTGTCCATCTATGTGGACACCTATGGCACGGGCCGCTGTGATGAAGACCGCCTGATTAGCTTCCTCTCGGACAATGTGGATTTGAGCCCCCGCGGCATCCACAACATGCTGTCTCTGAACCGGCCGATCTATACCAAGACGGCCGCCTACGGCCATTTTGGTCCAGACGCGGAAGCTGATGGCCACTTCAGTTGGGAAGGACTGGGCCTGGTGCCGGAGTTGAAGCCGCTTCTTGGCTGACAAGCACCCACGTACTCTTTATGGCCGGCGGCGGGGCAAGCCGCTTCGGATAGGCCGGCGGGATATGCTGGAGCGGCTGTTGCCGCGCCTGTCAATTGATCCCGCCGACCATCAGGCTGGCGCATTGGATCCACTTACACTGTTCGATAGCAATATCCGGGCGGTCTGGCTGGAAATCGGCTTTGGCGCCGGCGAGCATTTGTCGGCCATGGCCCGGGCCAATCCGGATATTGGCTTCATCGGCTGCGAGCCGTTCATCAACGGCGTGGCCCGGTTGCTCAGGGATGTGGATCAACACGGCTTGGACAACGTCCGCATCGTCATGGATGATGCACGCTTGTTGCTTGATTGTCTGGCGGCGGCCAGCATCGGGCGTGCTTTTCTACTATTCCCTGACCCCTGGCCAAAACGCCGGCACAACAAGCGCCGCTTTGTCGGGCCGGAAAACATCGCTGCCATGACGCATGTCCTGGTCGAGGGCGGGGAATGGCGCATCGCCACAGACCATAAGGATTACTGCCGCTGGATCCTGGCCCATATGTGCCCGGCGCCGCAATTTCAATGGCTGGCCCGGCGACCCGGCGATTGGCGCATTGGGCCGGCCGGCTGGCCGGGCACCAGATATGAGGAAAAGGGGGTTCGAGCTGGCCGTCCATCTGTATTCCTGAACTTTGAACGCCTGCCACGAAAACAGCCAACGGATTAGCCTTAACGCTTGCGTTACGCAATTTGAGACCATATACAAGCAGTTAACAAATAGCCTGGCGACCAGCGAGGCGAAAACAATAGGTGGGCCAGCGGCCTGCCTTTTGCGTTTTTAGATGGTTTTCTTTGTGCGGATTTTTGGAATCAGGACGAACAGTGGCGACAGCAAATCATCAGCTGGGCGAAGTAGAACGCCTGATTGCGCCTTCGGTCGAGGCCATGGGCTTTCGTCTGGTGCAATTGAGCATGTCGGGTGGCGAGCAATCTCAACCAACCCTGCAGGTAATGGCGGAACCCCTGGATGATGGCGACATGAACGTCAATCAATGCGCCGAATTAAGCCGCGCCATATCAGCCATTCTGGACGTTGAAGACCCGGTCTCCACGGCTTATTTGCTGGAAGTCAGTTCCCCCGGCGTTGACCGACCCTTGATCCGCCCGGAAGACTTTCAACGTTACACAGGTTTTCAAGCCCGCATCGAGGCGGAGACCCCCATTGATGGCAGGCGCCGTTTTATCGGCCGTCTGCAAGGCCTGAACGATGACTTGGTCAACATTGCTGTGACCGATAGTGATGATAGCGTAAAAGAATTCGCCATTCCCCTTGATACCATCCTCCGCGCCAAACTGGTGCTGACCGATGAATTGATCAGAGACACCTTGAAGAAGAGAAAAAACTAATGGCCGATGCACAAACAGTCGTAGGCGCCAACCGGTTGGAGCTGTTGCAGATCGCCGATGCGGTTGCACGGGAAAAGTCAATTGATGCGGAAATCGTCGTCGTCGCGATGGAAGAAGCTATCCAAAAGGCAGCGCGGTCGAAATATGGCATGGAAAATGAAATCCGCGCTGAAATTGACCGCAAAACTGGCAATATCGGTCTGTCCCGGCTGCTGGATGTGGTTGAGGAGGTGGAAAACCCGGCCACGGAAATCCGCCTGACAGAGGCCCTGGGCCGCAACCCGGACGCCAGGGTCGGCGATTTGATCTCAGAAGCGCTGCCGCCCATCGATTTTGGCCGTATCGCCACCCAGACCGCCAAGCAGGTTATCGTACAAAAAGTGCGCGAAGCAGAGCGCGAGCGGCAATACGAGGAGTACAAGGACCGCATCGGCGAGGTCGTCAATGGCGTGGTCAAGCGCGTCGAATACGGCAATGTTCTGGTCGATCTGGGCCGAGCCGAGGCCATCGTGCGCCGGGACGAGGCCTTGCCGCGGGAAAGCCTGCGCCAAGGCGACCGCATCCGGGCCTATATTTACGATGTGCGTCCAGAACAGCGCGGACCACAGATTTTCCTCTCCCGCACCCATCCGCAATTCATGGCGAAATTGTTCACCCAGGAAGTACCGGAAATCTACGACGGCATTATCGAGATCAAGGCCGTCGCCCGCGATCCAGGCAGCCGGGCCAAGATCGCCGTGGTCTCCAACGACACCTCCATCGACCCGGTCGGCGCCTGTGTCGGCATGCGTGGCAGCCGGGTACAGGCGGTTGTCAACGAATTGCAGGGCGAAAAGATCGACATTATCCAGTGGATCCCCGACCCGGCGGCCTTTTTGGTCAACGGCCTAGCCCCCGCCGACGTAGTCAAGGTGGTGATGCACGAGGACGCGCAAAAATTCGAAGTCGTGGTGCCGGACGAGATGTTGAGCCTGGCGATCGGCCGGCGAGGCCAGAACGTGCGCCTGGCCTCGCAATTGACCGGCTGGGAAATCGACATCCTGACCGAGGAAGAAGAATCCGACCGGCGCCAGGAAGAACTGCGTCAGCGCAGCGAACTGTTCATGGATGCGCTAGTCATTGACGAAATGATGGCGCAGCTGTTGGCGACCGAAGGCTTTAATTCGGTCGAGGAAGTCGCTTTCGTGGAACAAGGAGAATTGGCCACGCTGGAAGGTTTTGATGAAGATTTGGCGGCGGCATTGCAACAGCGTGCCGCCGACTATTTGGAGGCCCGCGACGCGGAGTTCGATGAGCAACGCTCCGAGCTTGGCGTCACGGAGGAACTGGCCGCGCTTGAGGGCCTGACACCGGGCATGTTGGTTACCTTGGGCGAAAATGGCATCAAGGAATTGGATGACTTTGCCGAACTGGCGACCGACGAACTGGTTGATCCGGGCGATGGCCTGTTGCAAGAATTCAACCTTGATGAAGAGACGGCTTCGGCCATGATCATGGCGGCGCGGGCCCATTGGTTCGAGGATGAAGATCAACCCGAAGAGGCGGCGTCCGATGATGACGCGGGCGCGGCGGCGGCAGACGCGGAAGAATCCGAGGACTGAAAGCAGCCGAAATGGGCGATATAGCAGCAAACGACATGGCCATGGGCGGGGCGCCCAGCGCGCCGGAGCGGCGCTGTATTGCCACCGGCGCCTCTATCCCGATGGACAGTTTGCTGCGTTTCGTGGTCGGACCGGATGGCGGTATTTGCGCCGATCTTGCCCGCGAGCTGCCTGGCCGGGGCATCTGGGTTGGCGGACGCCGGGAATTGCTGGACCGGGCGGTGAAAAAGCGTTTGTTCGCCCGCGCGGCCAAACGGGCGGTCGTGGTGGCGGACGACCTACCAGATCAGGTGGAGGTTCTGATGCGGCAGCGTGCCTTGGCCCTTCTGGGCCTGACGAAACGGGCCGGCCAATTAACCTTGGGCTATGAAAAAGCGCGGGCGTTGCTGGCCACGGACAATGCGGCGATTGCCATTTCAGCCCATGACGCCTCCCTCAGGGGCCGGGAAAAATTGCTAGGTGGAAACGCTGTTTCCTTTACCGGTGACACCTCCCAGACGGCATCGGGTGGGCGTATCGTGGTCGATCTGTTTGGCCTGGAAGAATTGAGTTTGGCATTGGGCCGCGAAAATGTGGTACATGCTGCTTTGAGGGTTGGTGGTTTAGCGGACCGTTTCATGGCCGAATGCCGCCGACTAAAGGATTACCGCGGCTGAACGTTCGGCTGGCATAAGGCTAGCCGGGGCGATTTGTTGTGCCGGTATGGTGTAATTGACGGTGGTTTTGGGCCGGGGTCGATGGCCATTTGATAAAGAGATGGGACAATAAGACGTGAGTGATACGGGTAAGAAGAAAACCCTGAGCCTTGGGGGTGGAGATCCTCTTAGCCTTCGCAAACCGGGCCTGAGCGACGCGGTCCTATCACGTGGGGGCATGGGTGGTGGACGCAAGACCGTTAAGGTCGAGGTGCGCCGCCGGCGCGCGGCGGCGCGCGGCGGCCAAAGCAGCGCGCCCAGCACAGCTGAATCCGCTGCCACGGGCAGCCCGGCTCCAGCAGCCGAGCCGACAGTCGAAGTCGAACCGGCTAAAAGCACCACCACCGCGGAAGCGCCGGCGTCGAAGACCGGCGAACAGGCCAAGGCCGGTGCGGGACGTACCCGGCATGTTCTGAAGACCCTGTCGACCGAAGAAAAGTCTGCCCGCGCAAAGGCCTTGGAAAACGCCCAAGCCGCCGATCAGGCGGCCCGCGCCCGGGCCGAGGAAAATGCCCGGCGTCAGGCCGAGGAAGCCGCCAGACTGGCGACTGAGCGGGAAGCTGCTGAGACCCGGCGCCTCGACGAGGAAGCTCGGAAGAAAACAGAGGAAGGTGCTCGCCGCAAGGCCGAGGAAGAGGCCGTCCGCAAGCTGCAGGAAAAAGAGGCAAAAGCAAATGCCCAGGCCGATGCCAGTAGTGCCACCGCCGCGCCCCGGCGTGGACAGCAAGGGGATGATGCAAAAGAAGGCTCAACCCGGCGGCTCGAGCGCCGGCCGGTGGAACGGCCCAAGCAACAACCTCGTGCCCGCACGGAGCCAAGACGCCGGTCGGGTCGCATCACGGTCACGGAGGCTTTGGCCGACCGCGAGGAACGGGTCCGAAGCCTAGCTTCCATCCGGCGGGAGCGGGAGCGACGGAAACAACTGGCCGCCGATAGTGGCGAAAGCCAAGGCAAGATCCTGCGCGAAGTGGTGGTGCCTGAAACCATTACGGTACAGGAACTAGCCAACCGCATGGCCGAGCGGGGCGTCGATGTGGTGCGTTCGCTGATGGGCCTTGGCGTCATGGCCACAGTCAATCAGACAATCGATGCGGACACCGCAGAATTGGTAGTGGCCGAATTCGGGCACAAATTGCGCAGGGTTTCCGAGGCAGATGTCGAAATCGGCCTTAAGGGTGAGACGGACGACGAAGGCGATCTGGTCATGCGCCCCCCCGTGGTTACGGTGATGGGCCATGTGGACCACGGCAAGACTTCGTTGTTGGATGCGATCCGGGCCTCTGATGTGGCCGCCGGCGAGACGGGCGGCATTACCCAGCATATTGGCGCCTATCAGGTGACAACGCCGGCTGGGGCCAAGATCACCTTTATTGATACTCCGGGTCATGCGGCCTTCACCGCCATGCGCGCCCGTGGCGCCGACGTCACGGATCTGGTCATTTTGGTCGTGGCCGCGGATGACGGCGTCATGCCGCAGACGATTGAGGCAATCAACCATGCCAAGGCGGCGAATGTGCCGCTGATCGTGGCGGTCAACAAGATGGACTTGCCCGACGCCAATCCCAACAAGGTCAAGCAGGAACTGCTGCAATATGAAGTGATCCCGGAGGAAATGGGCGGTGATGTCCAGATCGTCGAGGTTTCCGCGATGAAAAAGCAGAACCTGGACGGCTTGGAGGAAATCATCCAATTGCGGGCCGAATTCCTGGAATTACAGGCTAATCCGAACCGCGATGCCGAAGGCGTGGTGGTCGAGGCGCAATTGGACCGTGGCCGTGGCGCCGTAGCAACCGTGCTGGTGCAGCGCGGCACGCTTAGGGCCGGCGATATCTTCGTGGCCGGCCCGCAATGGGGCCGTGTGCGGGCGATGCTGGACAGTCATGGCAACATTGTCGAAGAAGCAGGCCCGTCCATGCCGGTTGAGGTTCTAGGCCTGAACGGGGCACCGGGTGCCGGTGATGAGTTCAATGTGGTAGAGAACGAGGCACGGGCCCGCGAGGTTGCCGACTATCGCCAGCGGATGGAGCGGGAACGCCGCGCCGCCGCCGGTGCCCGTGGCAGCCTGGAGCAGATGTTCTCCAACATGCAGGACAGCGAGAAAAAGGAATTCCCTCTGCTGTTCAAGGCGGATGTGCGTGGTTCTCTCGAGGCCATCACATCGGCGGTGGAGAACCTGGGCAACGACGAAGTCGCGGCCAGGGTGCTGCATGGCGGTGTCGGCGGCATTACCGAGTCCGATATCGATCTGGCGCGGGCCTCGAACGCGGTGGTCATCAGTTTCAACGTACGGGCCAATCCTCAGGCACAGGAAATGGCGCGGCAGGAAAATGTCGAAATCCGCTATTATTCGATTATTTACGAATTGGTCGATGACCTGCGCAAGGCCATGAGTGGCCTGCTGGCGCCGGAGATCCGCGAGACCATTATTGGCGGCGCCCTGGTTCAGGAAGTCTTTAATGTCTCCAAGATCGGCAAGATCGCCGGTTGCCGGGTCAGTACCGGCATGGCCCGGCGGCAGGCCAAAATACGCTTGTTGCGGGACGATGTGGTCATCCACACTGGCGGCTTGAAATCCCTGAAGCGTTTCAAGGATGATGCCAACGAAGTGCGCGAGGGCAACGAATGCGGCGTCGCGTTGGAGAACTATCAGGATATCCAGGTCGGCGACCAAATCGAATTCTTTGAGATCGAGGAAGTCGAACGCTCACTTTAAGTGATGTATTTGTTCGACGGCCGATTTTGACATAGGGCGGAATTATGGCGAAGCATCGCGACATGGGGCACCGCGACCCTCGTCAAAGGGCGCGTGGGCCATCCCAACGTCAATTACGCGCCGGCGAGCTGGTTCGGCACGCGTTGGCGGAAGTTCTTACTCGGGAAGAAATACATCACGAAGATCTGGCCGGCGTTGCCATCACCGTGACTGAGGTCGCCCTGAGCACGGATCTACGTCAGGCGACGTGTTACATCATGCCGTTGGGCGGCAAAGATACGGACAAAATTCTGAAGGCACTGCACCGGGTCGGACCATGGCTGGGCGGACAGGTAGCCAAGCGGATCAGCCTGAAGTTCGCGCCACGCCTACATTTTAGGATCGATGGTAGTTTCGACAACGCCTCCCATATTGATGATCTGTTGCGCCGCGAAGATGTGGCGTCAGGCCTGGTGGTACACGATTTGGAAAATTCGGAAGATGGCGCGTAAACATGGCACGTAAACGGCGCGGCCGACCGGTGCATGGCTGGTTCATCCTCGACAAACCCCTCGGCATGACCTCGACCCAGGCGGTTGGCAAGGTACGGCGCGGATTCGATGCCGCCAAGGCCGGCCATGCGGGCACCCTGGATCCCTTGGCCAGCGGTATTTTACCCATTGCCATGGGGGAAGCGACAAAGGTCGTGGCCATGGCAATGGATGGAGCCAAGGCCTATCGCTTCGCCATCCATTGGGGCGAGGAGCGCGATACCGACGACGCTGAGGGCCAGATAGTGGCAGAAAGCGGTGAGCGCCCAACGCAGGCGCAAATCGAAGCCGCATTGCCGCAATTCACCGGCGAGATCGAACAGGTGCCCCCCGCCTATTCCGCAATCAAGGTGAATGGGGCGCGGGCCTATGATCTGGCCCGCGGCGGCGAGTCCTCGGAACTGGCCGCGCGTTTGATCCGGATCGATGAATTACGTCTTCTTGAATGCCCCGAACCCGATCATGCGGTGCTGGAAATGATCTGTGGCAAGGGCGCCTATGTGCGCGGCGTGGCCCGTGATCTGGGCCGCCTTCTGGGCTGCTATGGCCATGTCAGCGAACTGCGCCGAACCAGGGTCGGAGACTTTGACGAAAGCATGGCGATTTCGCTGGATAAACTTGAGGACATGGGGCATAAGAAGGCGCTCGACGACCTGCTTTTGCCGGTCGAGGCTGCGCTGGCCGACATCCCGGCGCTGGCCGTGACCGGTCCGGAGGCTGAACGTCTACGTTTTGGACAAGCCATCCGGGTTCCGCATGGCGTCGAGGGAACCGTATACGCGACGACAGACGGCAGGCCGGTAGCACTGGCCGAAATTCATGCCGGTGAAGTCCGTCCGGTTCGTGTTTTTAATCTGTAAGACTTTTTATACGAATAGGAGATTTCGATGTCGATTACGGCTGAACGCAAAACCGAATTGATCGGCGAATTTAAGCAATCCGACAGCGATACCGGTTCACCGGAAGTGCAAGTGGCAATTCTGACTTCGCGGATCATCGCCTTGACCGATCATTTCAAGGAACACAAAAAGGATAACCATTCCCGTCGCGGCCTGCTGAAAATGGTCAGCCGGCGGCGCCGTCTGTTGGATTATCTGAAACGCAAGGATCAGACGCGTTACGAAGCTCTGATCAAACGGCTGGGCCTGCGCCGTTAGTATTGTCAGCGGGCATACCTAGTTTGAACAAGACCGAACCTCGCGTCGCCGCAATTGGCAACGTGGACCCTGGGGCGTTGCGTGCCGGGAACGAGGAATGCCATGGTCCATTCGGGATTATGGAAAAACTACATTGAACGCAAGCGAAGCCATGTTTTAACCGGCGATGGCGCCGGATGAATAGGTAAGAAAGCATGGCTGATAAGAAAGAGAGAACGAAGATGTTTGATATTCATCGCAAGGAATTGATGTGGGGCGGGCGCAAGCTGGTCCTGGAAACCGGACATATCGCGCGCCAGTCCGATGGTGCCGTGATGGTGACCTATGACGAAACCAGCGTGCTGTGCACCGCCGTCGCCGCGCGCGAAGCGCGCCAAGGCATCGATTTCTTCCCCCTCACCGTCCACTATGTGGAAAAGACATATGCCGCCGGCAAAATTCCAGGCGGCTTTTTCAAGCGTGAAGGCCGTCCCTCGGAAAAAGAGACGCTTACGTCGCGCCTGATTGACCGGCCGATCCGGCCCTTGTTCGTGGATGGTTTCCGCAACGAAACCCAGATCATCTGCACCACCATGAGCCATGATCTGGAGAATGATCCCGACATTGCCGCCCTGGTGGGTACATCCGCCGCCCTGACCATTTCCGGTATCCCCTTCATGGGCCCAATCAGCGCGGCCCGGGTTGGTTACGTCAATGGCGAATATATCCTGAACCCGCGCATTGACGAGTTGGAAGAGAGCGACTTGGACATGGTCGTGGCCGGCACGGCGGATGCCGTGATGATGGTGGAATCGGAAGCCAATCAGCTTTCCGAGGAAGTCATGTTGGGCGCCGTGATGTTTGCTCATGCTGAGATGCAGCCGGTCATCCAGGCCATTGTCGAGCTGGCCGAAGTGGCCGCGAAAGAGCCTTGGGATCTGGCCCCGCCAGAAGATCACTCTGCGATCCAGGCCAAGGTAGCCAAAACCATCGAGGCCGACCTGCGCACGGCCTATGCAGAACCCATCAAGCAGACCCGCACCAACATGCTGTCTGATGCCAAGGGTAAAGCCTACGACGCCTTGGCCGAAGACCCGGATGCGGGCGCCATTGGCGATGCCGTCAAGAAACTGGAAAAGGACATTGTTCGCGGCCAGATTCTCGACACCGGCAACCGCATCGATGGCCGCGATACCCGCACCGTGCGCCAGATCGAAAGCCAGGTTGGCGTGCTGCCCCGGACCCACGGCGCTGCCCTGTTCACCCGCGGCGAGACCCAGGCCCTGGTGGTAACCACCCTAGGTACCGGCGATGACGAGCAGATCATGGACGCCTTGGCCGGTTCATACCGCCAGCACTTCCTGCTGCACTACAACTTCCCGCCCTATTCCGTGGGCGAAGCGGGCCGCTTCGGCTTTACCGGCCGGCGCGAGATCGGCCATGGCAAGCTAGCCTGGCGGGCCATGCGCGCTGTGATGCCGTCCAAGGAAGAGTTCCCTTACACAATCCGTATCGTTTCCGAGATCACGGAATCCAATGGTTCTTCCTCCATGGCCTCCGTTTGCGGCTCCTCCCTGTCCCTGATGGACGCGGGCGTGCCCTTGAAGGCAGCGGTGGCGGGTATCGCCATGGGCCTGATCCTGGAAGGTGAGAAGTACGCCATCCTGTCGGACATTCTAGGTGATGAGGATCACCTGGGCGACATGGACTTCAAGGTCGCCGGCACGGAGAACGGTGTCACCTCGTTGCAGATGGACATCAAGGTCGCGGGCATCACGGAAGCAATCATGCGTGACGCCCTGGCCCAGGCCAACGAAGGCCGCAACCACATTTTGAGCGAGATGAGCAAGGCCATTGGCGAGCATCGCGGCGAGTTGCGCGATACCGCGCCGAAGGTCCATCTACTCAAGGTACCGGTCGACAAGATCCGGGAAATTATCGGTACGGGCGGCAAGGTTATCCGTCAGATCACCGAGGAAACCGGTGCCAAGATCGACATTTCCGACGATGGCTCGGTCAAGGTATCTTCACCTGACCAATCCAGTATTGATGCCGCCACCACCTGGATCACCGGCATCATCGCCGAGCCAGAGATTGGCGAGATCTACAAGGGCAAGGTGGTCAAAGTTGTCGACTTCGGCGCCTTCGTGAACTTCATCGGCAACCGGGACGGCCTCTGCCATATCTCGGAGCTGGCCCAACACCGGGTCAAGACGGTGAATGACATTGTCAACGAAGGCGATGAAATTTTCGTCAAATGCCTGGCCATTGATGACCGGGGCAAGGTTCGCCTGTCCATGAAAATGGTCGATCAGGAAACTGGTAAGGAAATGGTCGCCGAAGAAGCCGCGAGCGACTAACCGAACCGGACCTTATGGCCGAAAATTTAGGCCCCGCTCTCCGAACTGGAAGCGGGGCCTTTGTTTTACCAAATGGGCTGTGTCAGACCACACGTTTTTCCCGCAGTTCAGCGATCGTTGCATCATCATAACCCAGTTCGTGCATGACCTCATCCGTGTGCTCACCCAAGGTCGGGGCACGCATGCGGATGGTGTCGGCCGGGGTTTTTGAAAAACGCACATGCAGTTTGGACATGGGCGCCGGCGACGGCGTGCCGGGATAATCCACCTCTTGCAGGAAATCGCCTTGCAGGACCTGTGGATCCTTCAGGGTGTCAGCCGGCTTATAAACATGACCGCAAGGAATGCGGGCCTCGGCAAGAGTCGCAATCGCTTCCTCGCGGGTTCTTTCCGAACACCACTTTTGCATGCGGGCCGAGATCTCGACGCCGTTGTCGCCACGCAACAGATCATCCTTGAACTTGGGATCCTTCAGCCAGTAATCCCCGTCGCCCATAAGATCAATCCAGCGGTTAAAAAGCGTTTGGCCGACGACCTGGACGATAATCCATTTATCATCACTGCATTTGAAGGCGTCACTGGGTGCGGAGGTCTGTCCCCGGTTGCCGGAGCCGACCCGGTCTGCGCCAATCATGGCCTGCTCGATCAAACCGGCGTTGTTGAACAGCAATGCGGTGCCCAGCAAGCTGCCTTCCACCCGCTGCCCCTCACCCGTGGCGCGTTTGTGCAGCAAGGCCGCCAAGGTGCCGATTGTGGCTGCCGAGGCGGTGCCAAAATCGACCCACGGCGTGTGCGCCTTCATGGGCTCGTCCTCATAGCCGGACAGATGCATCATCCCCGACATGGCGGCGGCCACGCCGTCGAAACCGACCCGGTCCTTGTAGGGGCCGACGGAGGTAAAGGCCGAGACCGTGGTCAGAATAATATCCTCTTTCACCGCCCGCAGACTTTCATAGTCCAGGCCCATGGCGGTCAGGGTTTCGGTCGGCAGATTGGCGATCACCACATCCGCCGTCGCCACCAGTTTCTTGACGATCTCCCGGCCCTCGGGCTTCATGGGGTTCAAGGTCAGACCGCGCTTGTTGCGGTTGAGATGCAGATAGCCCGAGCCAACGCATTCCTCACCCTCGGCGCCTTCACCGATCGGCGTGGTATAACGATCCTCACTACCATCGATCTTTTCGATCCGGATTACATCGGCGCCCAAATCGCCTAGCATCATGCCGCAACATGGGCCGGCAATATAGCGCCCGAAATCCAAAACCCGCACTCCGTCCAAAACCTGGCTCACCGCAGTCTCTCCCTACAAAAATAGCCACCCACAAGAGTGGCGCCATCTTAGTCCCATCATACCGCTGGCTCGCCCCGTTCCGCAATGCGGTCGGTGCCCAGGCGAACAATGGCAAAAATCTAGGAAAGTGCGCCGCGCAGGATCGCCAGGCTGATCGGCTTTTGATAGGTTTCCACCTTTAGACCCCAGACTTCACCCAGACCGAGCGCTATTTTGCCGTAATATGGATTATAGCCGGCAACGGCCAGGATCTGGGCCGTGCAATTCTGTTCCGCCAACCATTGCACCAGTTCAATGCCCTCGATATCCAGCACGATCATATCCGGTTTAAATTCGGCATAAGCGCCCTTGAACAGGTTGGGATCGGAGAGAGTAGAAACCTCATAGCCAAGACCTTCCGCCTTTCGTTTCACGTAATCGGCAAAATCAGGATCGTCATCGATTACTAATAGCCGTTTAACGTCTTCAGTTATAATCCCTCATGACACCATACTTATTAGAATTAATACTACGGTCAAAAATTTACTCTACGGTAAATTCGACAGATATATTGTCAATAAACTGTTTGCCGCACGAATATATTAGCCTCTATACACAAACTAGACGCTAAATTCTTTTTTATTTCACCGCCGCCGCGGATGTGAATGCCTGGGGCCAAGCCGAGGGCCGGCTGCGGGCATATTGCGGCGGATAGGGAATTTCCACGCCCAGTTCCTCCGCCGCCCGCCAGGTCCAGTGCGGATCGAACAGCATGCCCCGCGCCAAGGCAACCATGTCCGCCCGGCCTTGGGCGACAATGTCCTCGGCCTGGCGGCCAGTCGTGATCATGCCCACCGCCATTGTCGGCATCCGCACCTCTTTTCCAACCTGCTCCGCCAGGTGAACCTGATATCCAGGGCCAAGGGGAATGTCCTGGCGTGGGTCCATGCCGCCGGAGGAGACGTCAATGAAATCACAATCCATGGCATCCAGTTCCCTGGCAAAGGCAATTGTTTCCTCCACGGTCCAGCCGCCATCCACCCAATCGGTGGCGGAAACGCGAATGCCCAAAGGCCGGTCGCCGGGCCAGACGGCACGTACGGCGGCGAATACCTCAAGGGGGAAGCGCATCCTCCCGTCCAGATCTCCGCCATAGCCGTCATTGCGTTGATTGGCGATGGGCGAGAGAAATTGATGCAACAGATAGCCGTGCGCGGCATGCACCTCGGCCACGGCGTAACCAGCCCGCGCCGCCCGTTGCGCCGCCGCCACGAATTGTCCCTTAACCTCCGCCAGCCCGGCATCATTGAGGGCCAGAGGTACATTCCAATCCACGTCATAAGGCACGGCCGAGGGCGCCACGGTCTGCCAGCCATCAGCCTCATCCGGACCAATTGCCTGGCGGCCGCTGCTGGGCGCGCCGGTCGAGGCCTTGCGCCCGGCATGGGCCAGTTGCACGCCGATCTGGCCGGTGCCGTGTTGCCAGCAAAAATCGATCACCCGTTTGATCGCGGCCTCATTGGCATCGGAATAGAGGCCCAGGCATTGCGGGGTGATGCGGGCGGCCGGCGATACGCCCGTTGCCTCGGCGATCACCAGACCCGGTCCGCCGGTACATAGCTGGCCCAGATGCATCAAATGCCAATCCTGGGCATTGCCGTCCTGGGCGCTGTATTGACACATGGGCGCGACCACAACGCGGTTGCTCAAGATCAGGTCCCGCATGGAAATGGAAGAAAACAATTTCGATGGCATTGGCTGTACTCGCAAATTTTTCTGTTCAGAATTCTTCATGCAACATATCAGCGCTCCAGGAAGACGCCAACGCCCACGTCCGCGGCTGCCTGGCAGGCGAGCGAGGCGAGCGCCAGGTCGGCCAGCGCCAGACCACAAAAGATACGCGGCCGACGCCAAGCCTTGAACGTCTATCGCTTTTGAACGCCCTTCGCAGGACTCAGGTTTGCTTTCTTGGTTTCAGGCGGGGGGTGGAGGTGGGGCGACGGCTTTTTCATACGCACCATCATGATCAGGGGCAACGCGGCCAACGCCGTAAGCATATAGAAATAGAAGGCGTTGACATAGCCAATCATCAGGCCCTGGCGCTGCACCTCGCCGCTAATATGAGCTAGGCTCTGTATTGACCCCATGCTCCAGGCGCCTGCGGCCGAGGGGATCTGCCATGACTTGGCATAGGGCGTCACCGCTTCGGCCAGATGGCCATAATTGATCTTGGCGCTATGGAGGACCAGGGCGACACTGATCGAGATATGTACCGAGGAACCAATATTGCGCAGCAAATGAAAGATTGAGGACCCTTCTGGGAACAGCCGTTGGGGTAGGGTATTAAAGGTCACCAGGGTCAGCGGCACCCACAAAAAGCCGGTGCCCAGACCCTGGATAAAACTGGCCCAGGCCACGTCCGACGTAGTCACGTTGATGTCAAACTGCACCATCATCCAGCCGGAAAAGCCTTGTAAAGCAAAACCGCTGATCAGCCATATGCGCGGATCATAGCGGTTGCCAAAGAACAGAATGCTAAAGCCTAACAAGGTGCCCACCCCCCGTGCACCCAGCAGCAGGCCGATGACACTATCAGGATAGCCGCGCAAATTCTGCAACAGGCCCGGCAGCAGAGTCATAGGCGTGAAATTCAACAAGCCGAATACCAGGGTCAGCGCCATACCGAGCACGAAATTGCGGTCCAGAAACAGATGCGGATTAAGGAACGGTTTCTCAGAGGTGAAGGTATGGACGATGAAAATATAGAAACACAAAGCTGCAAGGCAGATTTCCAGGACGATTTCCGTGGATTCTAGCCAGCTGTTGCGCTCGCCCCGGTCCAGCATCAATTGGAAGCAAGCGATAGCCACCGACAGGGCGATGAAGCCGGTCCAGTCTAGGCGGATACGCGCCGCCCGCGCACCCTCCGCGACAAAGGCCCAACAACCCAGGAAAGAGGCCGTGCCAATGGGCACGATCATAAAAAATACCCAGCGCCAGCTATATTCCTCGCTCAAATAGCCGCCGATCGTGGGTGCTATTAGTGGACCTAGCACAACGCCCATGCCGAAAATGGAAGTCGCCGTGCCGTGCTTGGTCTGCGGGTAGGATGCCAGAACGATTGACTGCGACAACGGTGCCAGGGGGGCGCCGCACAGGCCCTGGAGTACCCGAAAAAAAACCAGTGTCTCCAACGAGTTGGACAGGCCGCACATCAGGGTCGCCAGAGTAAAAAAGGCGACGCAGCTTAGCAGCACCCGGCGCTGGCCAAACCGCGCTGTCAGCCAGCCGGTCATAGGTGTGGCCACGGCGGTGGCGACAATATTGAAGGTCACGACCAAGGCGATCTGGTCCTGTGTCGCCGAAAGAGCACCCTGCATTTGCGGTAGGGAGACATTGGCGATGGTGATCGTCAGCGCATAAAGCGCCACGGTCGATGTCAGGGTGAAGAGAATGATGCCTCGCCGCAGCGGCGAAATCGCGCCATCCTCCAGCGAGGAATTATTCAGCGTATGTGCCTAACGGATTAGCAGCCAAGCTGGCTGGCAAGATCAAGGAAGTCGTCGGCAACATAGTCGTAATCGTTTTCTGGCTCCATATCGAAATCCTGAGTGGGGCCATATTCCATGGGCCGGCGAACAAAGGCCGTTCCCAGGCCGCAGCCGCCAGCGGCCACCAGATCGTTATTATGGGCCGCGATCATCAGGCACTCGCCGGGCAAAAGGCTTAGAAAAGCGGCGGTCTTCAAATAGGCTTCCGGTTGCGGCTTGTAGTGGCCGGCGACCTCCGCTCCCAGAACCGCGTCCCAGGGCAGCCGGGCATACTTCGCCATATTGACGATCAGCGCGACATTGCCGTTCGATAGTGTCGCCAGGATATGTTTCCGTTTCAGGCGGGTCAGCCCGACGACCGTATCGGGCCAAGGGTTCAAGCGGTGCCAGACCTTGTTCCAGTGATCGATGTCTTCCGCCGACAGACCCGAAATGACTAATTCATCCAGCAATTCCATTAAATTCGCATGATGCAGATCATCAAGCTTGACCCAGCCGGTCCGCCCCTCGCGCACCCGTTCCATGGCCGGTTGATACTTCGCTCGCCAGCCATCCGCGAAAGCGGCCCAATCCATATCGATGCCGCGCTCTCGGCCAAAGGCCTCGCCTTCCGCGATGATGCTGCCGCGCCAATCGACCACGGTGCCGAAAACATCAAATAATAACGCCTTGAATGCCATATGCCTGTTAATCCCTCGCGCCCGAACCTCCGGACGGCCCCACGATACCACATTGGGCCGGGCCGGGGGTATGGCTATAATGGCGCGCGGTGTTGCTAGATTAAGGTTTAAGAATAATGCCGAAAATATATGTGGACGCCGATGCCTGCCCGGTCAGGAAAGAAGTCATCCGGGTTGCCGAACGCCACGGCCTAGTCACACACATGGTCAGCGACGGCGGCCTACGCCCCGATCCCAGTCCCCTGGTCCGTAACGTAGTGGTTGCCCAGGGCCCTGACGCGGCGGACGACTGGATCGCCGAGAATATTTCTCCCGGTGATATCGCTATTACCAACGATATTCCCTTGGCCGACCGCTGCCTGAAACAGGGAGCCGGCGCCATCCGTCCCAACGGCAAGGCCTTTACCCAAGATTCCAACGGCATGGCGGTGGCGACCCGTAACCTGATGACTGATTTAAGGGAAATGGGCGAGATTACCGGCGGCCCGGCGCCATTCTCCAAGCGGGACCGCTCGCAATTTCTGCAAACCCTTGAAGTTGCCGTACAAATATCCTTGCGGCGAACCTGAGGCAGCAAAATAGCGGGCTTCCCAAATTTAGCCGGAACTTGTCCTAGGTCATTGCATTCCGCCCGTACAACGGGCTATCTCGTAGTTGTCATGAGGAACAGGCAGTCCAGAATAGGTTTTCAGGCCCGTGGCCGGCGCGTTGTCGTCTGGCTGGCGGTACTGTTGCTGTGTCTGAACACGCTGCTACCCGCCGTGGCCATGGCCATGGCTGTTCATGGCAGGCAGCCGGTGGTTATCTGCACGCCCGAGGGCGCCAAGACCATCCGCCTGGATCAGCATGGCGCACCCCTGCCAAAACCGTTGGCGCACGAGGGGCATGATTGCACCTTGTGTTATAGCCTGGGCGATTGGGCCGCTCCCGAGCCTGCCTTGAAGGTAGCGCTGGGGAGCAACGCACAGGACGCTATACAACCCAAAGATATGCCACCCCACGCATCGGCGGATGTACAGGGTGGTGAAGCACGCGGTCCTCCCCACTACGCATGATCCAACCGACCGCGCGGTGTGCACAAGCATGCCGTCGGTAGCCATTTGGAATCATACGAGGTAATAGACCATGAAGAATCTGATCACGGCTGGCGCGTTGGCGCTGGCTCTCTCCACTATCGCAACCCTAATCCCGAACACAGTCGCGATGGCGGCTGACATGGGGGCGATGCACAAAGCCGGCGGCATCACCATTCACAATCCCTGGGCCCGAGCCACGCCGGGCAGGCCACGCAACGGCGGCGCCTATCTGACCATCAAGGGCGGAGCCAGCGGCGATGAACTGACCAGCGTCGAAAGCACTGTCGCCAAGAAAACCCAGCTGCATGACCACACCAACGAGAATGGCGTCATGAAGATGCGCCAAGTCAAAAGCATCATGGTACCGGCCGGCGGCATCGCCATGCTAAAGCCCGGTGGCCATCACGTCATGCTTATGAAATTGAAGCATGCCTTGAAGAAAGGCGAAAGCTTTCCCCTGACCCTACATTTCGCCAAGGCGGGAAAGGTCACGGTTGAGGTCAAGGTCATGTCCGTTGGCGCCATGGACGCAGGCAAGGGCGCAGCCCATGGCGACCATGGCGGTCACGTAAGCCATGGCGCCGATGGCAAAATGAAGATGAAGCAATAAGGCCGGCAACACCTGCCCGCTCCATCCGGCATCCTTGACGTAAAATCAAGGCGTTCGGTGAAGCGGCATGGCGGGTCCATACTATTCCTCCAGATACGCTATGGTTTCGGCCTCCGCAAGCGCTTCGGACGAACCATTCTGAAAACAAATTTCGTCTTGCAGCAAGGCCCGGTGCAAGGCGCAATCCTTTTCCGCGATGGCGGAGTTGACGTGATCGGACGTACCCTTGCCCGTGGCCATATAGGAAATAACCGTGGCACCGGCGCCAAGATAGGTGACAGCGGGAGGCACGGCAGCAACGCCCACGCAATTGTTCAACGCAAATGCGCAAAAAACCTAAATAATCGCCCTCATTTACATACTCCGTTTACGGGGTTTCAGATCCCATTTTTTGACCGATAAAACCAAAACAGGATTATGCCATTAACACTAGCAGGCATGGTTACCCGTTATTAAAACGGTTTCGCGCACAGCTGTCTGGCTTACCCCATCGGCGTCCCATGGAGTATCGGCCTAGGGGCATATGATACCCCCTGCATGATATTGCGAGGCTAAACCGCTCTGATTATGAGGCTCGTCACAGCCCAAAAAATGGCTGCTTATTCGGCTGCCTCCGCCGACTGGCCGCACAGGTAGCCGCTGAGTTGACGGTCGTGACGGCCCATGGCGGAGCGGGAGGTCCGTTCGGTCCAGGGTTGCCAACGGGCGCCGACACCTTCCACATGGTCGCCCATGACGGTGACCCGCTGGATAATCCGCTCTTCATCGAAATCGTTGAGAACGTAATGCTGGGTACAGCGGTTGTCCCACATCCCGATGCAGCCTTCGCGCCAGCTATAGCGCACGGTAAAGCGAGGGCTTTGCACCCAGCGGGTCAGGAAGGACAGCAGATTGTTGCTCTCTTCCATGCTCATCTCGACAATACGGCGGGTGAAATGCTCGTTCACATACAGCGCCTTGCGGCCTGGGCCCGCTTCAGTATCAGGCAGAACACGGACCACCGGGTGGATCGTCATCTTATCGGCCCGGCCGTGGGGGTGGGCATCGTGCAAGGCTGTCAGGCCATCGCACATTTCCTGCATAGGCGCCGACAGGGCGTCATAGGCTGCGCACAGATTGCTCCACATGGTATCGCCGCCGGTTTCGGGGCACTTCCGCATGTTCAGGATGGACATCAAGGCGGGTTGTTCCATGAACGTCAGGTCTGTGTGCCATTCATCCGCAATGCCGCCTTGGCTGGCCGCCAGTTGGAAAATCTCCGGGTGTTGCTCGGAATTCCTTTCCGCCAAATTGGGGTGGCCTTCCAATGGTCCGAACGGACGGCCCAAGGCCACATGGTCTTCCATGCTCAAGTTCTGATCAGGGAAGAAAAGCACCATATGCTCTCCCAACAGGCGTTTGATTTCGGCAATATCGCCGTCATCTGCCTGGGCCAGATTGATGCCATGCACCTCCGCCCCCAGCGCACCCGCCAAGCGCTTTACCTGCCAACTGTTCCCCATTGTATCCGTAGTCATGGCGTCCCCATCCCCTGGAAAATTGTTCCCTGATCTTCTTATAGCACATTCAATGAGCTTCCATATTGCGCAACAAGTGCGCCGCGCCGTCTCCACCGTTGATTGATGGGCCTTCACCAAAGATACGTTCCTTGGATTGGGCAAAAAGCTCTCTGTTGGCGCCCAGCGGCGCCAATTGCCGCGCCTTATCCACCGCGGCGGCAAGCAGGGCGCCTTCCGCCGCCACTTCGTGCACGAAACCGGCGGTCTTGGCTGCTGGTCCCGTCCAGCGATGGGCCAACTGCACGGTATCGAAAAACGCACTGGCGGACATTTTGTGCCTGAAGAGTGCCAGTTCCGGATCCGGGATCGCTATACCGATCTGAATTTCGTTGGCGCAAAGATAGCCCCGGTCGGCCCGCATGATGCGCACATCATGGCACAACGCCGTCATGAAGCCGGCGCCAAAGCCATGGCCGTTGACGGCGCAAACCGTGGGCACCGCAAATGTGATCAAGCGCCCCATCAAGCCCATGAACTCATTGCCAAAGGCCGCCTTGTCACCACCTGTCCCATCCCCCTCGCCCCGGCGCCAATCGAGATCCAGGCCGTTGGAAAAGAATTTCGGATTGCTGGATGTGGTGACCAAGGCAGCTGGCCCTTCCGAGGCCAAAATTTCATCCAGGCGGGCATCGAAAGCGCGGACAAAATTGGTGTTCCAGCGGTTCTCGCCAGCATTCATGGTCAGGACAAAGATATCACCCTCTCGATTTAGCTCGATCATTGCTTCCTCACGATTGGTTGGCGCGGGACTTTAACGAATAAGGAATATCATCAACGACTGGTCAGCAAAATACAAAGTGTGAATTGGATACTTCTGGGCTACCGGGCCGTCCCTCAACCACCTTGTAAGCGGCAACGTTGTCGCGCCTAGTTCAATCTGCCGGGTGTGGAGTCCTCGTCAGCACAACGCGCCACACTTCAGAATCCACCCCCAGCTTGGATACGCGCCATCTGAAACTACCACCAATATGCTTCGCCCGGCCAGCCCCGTGGAATAAGGGAAAATTCCAGGTCATTCATCCTCATCGAATGTGAAACCATCGGCCAGAAAATCCAGTTTTTCGGATCTGTGGAAGCCATCATAATAAGGAAAGCGGTCGTCGGGTCCTGGCGTGTTCTCGGGCGCCATGGCGTATTCGGCGGTCATGGTAGCAACCGCGCCGTTGACGCCAATGCTTTCGCCGGAAATGAAGCTGGCAGCCGGCGACAGCAGGAACACCACCGCCGCCGAGACCTCTGCCTCCGTCGATAGGCGGCGGGCAGGCACGAAATTCTTGCGCCGCAGGATACGTTTCTTGTGCGCTAGGGGATATTGTTTCAGGCCGGAGGTGGCGATATAGCCAGGGGCGACCACGTTGACACGGACACCATAGTGTGCCCATTCCAGGGCCGCCGTCTTGGTGAAATTCTCCATCCCCGCCCGCGCCGCGCCGGAATGGCCCAGTCCCGGCATGGAGCGTTCATGATCAGCGGTAATGTTGACGATGGCGCCGCCGGTATCCTTCATGCTTTGGTTCAGCACTTCCCGGCTGACCAAAAAGCCCCCTGTCAGATTGGTTCGGACAACGGTCTCCCAGCCTTTTTGCGAAATCTCCTCCAGCTTGGCCAGAAACTGCCCGCCAGCGTTATTGACCAAGCCACTGATGGCGCCGTGCCTAGCCAGGATTTGCGCGATGCTCGCGGCGACGGCATCTTCGTTCCGGATATCGAAGGCCACATAATCCGCGTGACCGCCGTCCTCGACAATCTCGGCGGCAACTGTTTTCAGCTTTTCCACCGTGCGACCGATGATTACCACATTGGCGCCCAGTTGGGCCAACTCATGGGCGATGCAACGGCCAATACCGCTGCCGCCGCCCGTGACGATCATGGTCTGGCCAGCGAACAGATCTGCGCTAAAAACGGAATTATAGGACACCTGTTTGCTCCAATATTGATCTGAACTCAGTCTTGTTCGTCATCCCAGCGCGGAAACAATGCATGAGTGATGCCGAGCTGATCCAGGGCGCGGCCGACGCCTTGGTCGACGACATCCTGGATGGTTTTGGGCTTGTGGTAAAAGGCCGGCATGGGCGGCATGATAATGGCGCCGTAATCCGTTGCCCGCGCCATCAGATCCAGATGGCCTTTATGCAAGGGCGTCTCCCGCACCATCAGTACCAGGGGGCGGCGTTCCTTCAGGGTCACGTCCGCTGCCCGTGCCACCAAATCCGCATCATAGGAATTGGCAATGGCCGATAAGGTCTTGATGGAGCAAGGCGCGACAATCATACCGCGCGTGAGGAACGAGCCCGACGAGATTGAGGCCGCGATATCCTTGTTGGAATGGACCACGTCGGCCAGGGCGCGCAGGTCGGCCAGGGAAAGCTCGCTCTCGTATTTCAGGGTCTGTATTGCGGCCTCGCTGACCACCAGATGTGTCGACACCGACAGCTTGCGCAGGGCGCGCAGGATATCGATTCCGTAGACGATGCCGCTAGCACCAGTGATAGCCACCACCAGGGGTAGGCTCATGTGCGCTCTCCCTCAAATTTTTCAAGCACCGCCGCGCGGCGCTCCCGCCCGGCGATATAGGCCGTGGCGCCGATAATAATCGCCGCGCCCAGGCCTGACCAGATGTCGGGCCATTCATCATAGGCGAAATAGCCGATGGCGACGGCCCAGATCAGGGTGAAATAAAAGCCGGGCTGGGTAAACGACAATTCGGCAATCTGGAATGATTTACTCCAGCAAAAATGGGCCGCCGTCGCCATCACCCCGGCGGCAAAGGTCAGACCGACGGTATGCAGGGATGGATTGTTCCAGACAAATAGCGTGGGGATCAAACTGATCATGGTAACGAAAAGTGAAAGATAGAAGACCATGGCGTAGATTGATGTATGCCGCGCCAGATGCTTGGCGACCAAGGTGGAGACGGCTTGAAATGGCGATGAGATAAGGATCGCGAAGGCACCAATGGAAATGACCTCGATACCAGGCCGCAGGATCACCACGGCACCCAGAAAGGCGATGACAATGCCGGCAAGACGGCGATAGCTGAAACTCTCGCCCAGGAACAGAAATGCCCCAATGGTGACGAACACGGGCGAGGTGAAGCTCAACGCGGTCAAATCGGTCAGGTTTATCTTGGTCACCGCATAGAACCACAGCAGCACGCTGATGGCATGCACGACGCCGCGCAGAAAATGTCCGCCCAGCAATTTCAGCTCAAAATCCGTCCTCTCGAACTTCAAGACCAGGGGCAGCAGTAACAAGGTGCCAAAGCCATAACGCATGAATGCGGCCTGCAGAGGATGGACATCATCGGCAACGCTGCGCACGATCCAGGTCAGCGAGGTAATGAACAAACCACCCAACAGGACCAACAACAAACCAACAAAATTTTCACGCCATGTTGGTGAGATGATCACCCGGCTCATCTAAATGGCACTCATCTAGAAATAATTCTCAGGCGGCACGCCTAGCAAAACCCGTCCGGCGGCCTCATAGTGGGAACCACGCGATTGGATCTGTTGCGACAGGGTATGCATATCGCGGAAGCGGCGCTCGAACGGCGTTCCGGGAAAAATTGCACTGACGCCCGCCGCCTTGTATACCCAGTCGGAGACTTCGATGGCGCCATGGATAAGGTGAGTCGCGGCCAGGCGCACGCGGATCCGGTCCGACGTATCAATTGGCTCGATCTCGCCCGCGCTGGCATGGACCTCGCGCAAAGTTTCCAACAAATAGGCCCGCGCCGCACTCAACTTGGCCTCGGCCTTGGCGTAGTCTGATTGCACCGTTGCCGTATCCGCCAGGCGGGCAAGGCCGCGCGGGGTTTTCTCGGCCGCCAATTCAGCGAAGGCGGACAGCATGGCCCGCGCCAGGCCCAGGGCTGCACCAGCCACCCCAACCGCATAGAGCTGCTGCTGGGGAAAGGCATAAAGCGGGCCACTTTTGCGGCGCAAGGCTTGATCATCCCGTGTGCCTGAATAGGCCTCCGGCACGAAAACACCCTTGATGGTATAACTGTCAGAGCCCGTGCCGCGCAGGCCGATGGTGTCCCAGACATCGTGCAATTCGGCTTGTTCGACGGGAAACAGCAAGGTCCGCAACGTGGGTTTCCCCAAATGGTTCAGACGCAGGCTACCGTCCGGTTCCTTGATACGGCAATGTACGCCCATCCAGTTGGCTTGATGGCAGCCAGAGGCGAAGTCCCACCTGCCGCTGACCCGATAGCCGCCGTCCACCGCGTCCGCCATGCCGCCGTGGGGCGGCCCCCAGGCCACGACCGCGCGGGGATCGGCATAGATCTCCCGCGCGGCGCCCGCATCGATAAAGGGTGTGATCAGCGCAGTGGAGTTGCCGACAAAAATGTTCCAGGCTACAGAAGCGTCATGGCGGGCAAGCTCCTCCATGGTGAGGAGAAAGTCACAGGGATGAACCTCGCCGCCGCCAAGCTCCCGTTGCAAAAACATGCGGAACAGCCGCGCCTCGTGCAACTGGCTTAACAGCGGTTCCGGTATGCGCCGGGTCCGTTCGATCTCGTCGGACGCGACCGTCAACGCATCCGCCAACTGCCGGGCACGGTCGAGCGGTTTTGATGATGATGCCTGATCCATGCCCTATTGCGGCCCAGAACAGGCAGCCTGTCAATGAATCACGGGCTCAGGCACCGCTTCGCCGTCACGCAGAATAACGAAATCGCAGTCCTGATCGGCCTGAATGACATGCTGGCATAGATTGCGCCGAAGCCACGATCGCAGCGTGGCGGGGGCGCGGTCCAGGCGGCCTCACGCACGGCCTTGCGGGAGGCGCTGAAGGTGCTTTCCTCCAAAGGCTTGATCGAATCGCGGCAACGGGCCGGCACCCGGGTGCGACCTCGCAATGACTGGGATCTATTGGATGTGGACATGCTGCCCTGGCATACGCCCGAAAGCATCTCCAAATCGTTTACCGCCGATCTGGTGGAGCTGCGGGAACTGATCGAACCGGTTGTCGCCAAGCTGGCCGCCGACCGCGCCACGTCCGATGATCTGACCCGGATCGAGGCGGCTTTTCTGCGCATGGAAAAAGCGGTTGATGATTACGACAGCTCTTATTTTGCTGACGTGGATTTTCATCTCGCCGTACTCAACGCCTCGCACAATCGGCCGTTTCAGCGCCTGGTAGGCATCATCGACACGGTCCTGGGCCTAAGCTTTGGTCCGCAAAAGCAGGCCCGCATTACCCTGCAGGAAAGTTTGGGATCCCATTACGACGTGTTTGACGGCAACCGTCGCGCCGCCGAACGGGCCATGCGCGTCACCATCCGCCGCGGCCGCGACACTCTATCGCAACAGCGCACGATTATACGCGGCCAAACCCGGTGACAGCTATCCGTAGGTAACCTCAAAACCAAGATAGACGGCCAGGAAGACCACGGCGACGGCCAGGATCAAGCCGATCGTTACCCGCATCATGAAACCGAATTCGCGCCGAGCATCGCCCTTGATTTCGAACTGCTTGCGCCGCACGCCTTTATCGTGCTCCTGCAATTTATCCCAATCCGCGATACGTTGGCGCACGCCCTTCAGACCCAGTATATCCCGGTCTGACCGCGCCTCCCCCATCAGACGGCCCCTGACATGGGCCAGGCCAACGAAGACTGGAAAAGCGCCACAACCCACCGATAGCACCAGATAAAAGACAAATTCCGACCATGACGCCCACAACAACAGAGGCGTGATGGCGGCGATGATGCCGGCCACGCTCAGGCCGACCTCTGTCATGGTCAGAGCTATTCTGGTCTGTGGCTGTGAGGGCGCGATCATGATGCCTCCTTGATGGCTTGGTTGAATTCCCGCACGGCGGCAGCCGGTCCGTCGGGATAGTTCCATACGCCAGCCACCACGGACAGAAAATCAGCCCCAGCCGCAACCAAGGCTGGGCAATTTTCTACCGTGATACCGCCAATAGCAACACAGGGGATTTCGAACAGATCCGACCACCAGTCCAAGATCTCGATATCAGCTGCCGCCTTGGCCTGCTTGGTATCAGTGGGGAAGAAAGCGCCAAAGGCGACATAGTCGGCGCCGGCTTCCGCCGCCTCCATGGCCAGATGGCGCGAATCGTGGCAGGTGACACCGACGATGTGATCCGCGCCCAGAATGCTCCGTGCCTGGGCATAAGGGGTGTCTTCCTGACCCACATGGGTGCCGTCAGCGCCTAATTCAGCCGCCAGGTCCGGACGGTCGTTGATCAGAAAGGCAATATCGTGTTCCTGGGCCAATGGCATCAACGCCTCCGCCGCCCGGCGTACCACGTCATCGTCCAGGTCCTTCAGACGCAATTGCAGGCAGGCGACATCGCCACCATCCAGGGCCGCGCGCAGATCCTCGGCAAAGACCGCCGGTTCGAAAACCGGTGGCGTAATCAGATACAGGCGGCAGGGATCATCGCCACCATCAACATTAGCACTCATTCAAGCCACGTCCTTTTCCATTTCCACCTGGTAGTTACCGCTACGCGCCAGACTGTTCATTTTTGCCCGATGGGCCAGCGCGGCCTGGGCAGCGGGCACATTATCCGCCTCATCGCTGCCTAATGTTTTCTGGGCCTAACGTGCTTCCAGAAGACTTTAGTAAATAATACCACATTGCGATGACAGATACCCGTAGAGATCGGTCATTTCCGGGCCCGGATCCAGCGCCCTGGGCGGCCGGGCCAGGACCTCGGCACCATAGGCCGCGGCAATTTGGCGGACCTTTTCGCGCACCGTTACCTTGCCGTGCAAAACCAAGCCGCGCCAGCCCAGCTGCAATGCCATTTGCGCCATAGCGCCGTCATCGCCGCAGTCCAGAACCGCCCGCACATCTGCGTTGGGATGCTTCTTTCGCGCCAGTTCCACCATGGCCAAATAAAAGCCCGGCCCGCCATAGCCCACCGCGCCAGGCGCGGTCAACAGCGTTATGGTCCGCCGCGACGCGGCGGCAAAGGCCAGCACGTCCTCGGCCTGTTTGGCATGATGAAAAATAATCGCGGACATAACACAGTCATAGTCCGATTGCGGGTCAGTCTTCCAGCGCTTTGATGCCGGGCAGGACCTTGCCTTCCAGCCATTCCAGAAAGGCGCCGCCAGCGGTGGAGACATAAGTGAAGTCATCCGCCGCGCCAGCGTGACGCAATGCCGCCACCGTATCGCCGCCGCCCGCGACCGACGTCAGGTTACCAGCCTTGGACCGTGCGGCAGCGGCCTGGGCCACCTTGACCGTGCCGTTATCAAAGGGCGCGATTTCAAAGGCGCCCATGGGGCCGTTCCACAGCAACGTCCGGTATTGTTGCAAACGCTGGGCCAGGTCCCACACGCTGGCCGGGCCCACGTCCAGGATCATCATATCGTCCGGCACCTTGTCGATGGGTACGGTGGTGGCGTCCATACCAGCCTTGAATTCCCTGGCCAGAACTACGTCAACCGGCAGTACGATTTCACAACCGGTCTGCCCGGCCTTGGCCATGATCTCCCGTGCCGTATCGGCCAGATCGGTTTCGCACAGCGAGGCGCCGACATTGATGCCCTTGGCAAACAAAAACGTATTCGCCATGCCGCCGCCGATAATCAGTTGATCTACCTTGTCCAGCAAATGCCCCAGCACCGCCAACTTCGACGATACCTTGGCCCCGCCGACCAGGGCCGCCATGGGCCGCCGCGGGTTCGCCAGGGCGGCTTCCAGCGCAGTCAGCTCAGCCTGCATGGAGCGCCCCGCCGCCGCCGGCAACAGATGCGCGATGGCTTCCGTCGAGGTATGGGCCCGATGGGCGCAGGAAAAGGCGTCATTGACGTAGATATCGCCCAGATCTGCCAGACGTTGGGCAAAGACGCCATCGTTGGCTTCCTCACCCGCGTCAAAGCGCACGTTCTCCAGCAACAACACATCGCCATCATTCATGGCAGCCACCACCGCCGGCGCCGTGTCCATAGCCGCGAAGGCAACAGGCCGTTCAAGCGCCGCTGCCAATGGCCCGGCCAGGGGTGCGAGAGACATGTTCGGCACCACCTGCCCCTTGGGCTGGCCGAAATGGGACAGCACAATGACCTTGGCGCCCTTGCCGACCAGTTCCGCCAATGTGGGCACGGCACGCTCGATCCGGGTTGCGTCGCTGACCCGGCCGTCCCGCATGGGCACGTTCAGATCAACCCTTACCAGCACGCGTTGGCCGGCAAGGGTCAGATCATCCAACGTCTGCATCGTCAATGGTCGACTAGAGCTTGGCCATGGCGACGGCGGTATCGCTCATACGATTGGAGAAGCCCCATTCATTATCATACCAGGTCAGGATGCGCACGAAACGGCCATCAATCACCTGAGTCTGGGTCAGATCAAAGGTCGATGACGCCTGGTTGTGATTGTAATCAATGGACACCGTGGGACCGTCTGAGGTTTCCAACACGCCTTTCAGCTTGCCGGCGGCGGCCTTGACGATCGCCGCGTTAACGACCTCGACCGTGGTTTTCTTCTTGCTGCGGAACTTGAAATCCACCACGGAAACATTCGGTGTCGGCACCCTGATCGAGGTTCCGTCCAGCTTACCCGCCAATTCGGGCAACACCAAGCCGACGGCCTTGGCCGCACCGGTCGAGGTCGGGATCATGGACATCACCGCCGAACGGGCCCGGCGCATATCGCCATGCAGGGTATCCAGAACGGGCTGGTCACCGGTGAAGGCATGAATGGTGGTCATGAAGCCGTGCTCGATACCAACTGCCCGGTTCAGCACGAAGGCAACCGGGGCCAGACAATTGGTGGTGCAGGATGCGTTCGAGACTACCTTGTGGGATTTACGCAGCTTGTTGTGGTTGACGCCGTACACAACGGTCAGGTCGGCTTCCGTCGCCGGCGCCGAGACTAGCACCTTTTTGGCACCGGCCGTCAAATGGGCCGAGGCTTTTTCCTTGGAAGCAAAAATACCGGTGCATTCCAGCGCCACATCCACGTCCAATTTGCCCCAGGGCAGATTGGACGGGTCGCGCTCCGCCGTGACCTTTATGGCCTTGCCGTTCACGTTCATGCCGGTCTTGGTGGTTTTTACCTTGCCGGGAAAGGCGCCATGCACCGAGTCATAACGCAACAGATGCGCGTTGGTTTCGATGGGGCCCAGGTCATTGACCCCGACCACCTGAATATCCTTGCGCCCGGATTCCGCGATGGCGCGAAGTACCAAACGGCCAATGCGGCCAAAACCGTTAATCCCTACACGAACGACCATTGTGCTCTCCTATAAAAATATCGGCTGTCCTCAATCGCCCAACAGCATTAGTTTTTTTGGGCCACCAATTTTTTCTTTGCCATTTCAACCACGGCTTCCGCCGTAATGCCGAAATGTTTGAATAATTCCTTCGCCGGGGCCGAGGCGCCGAAGCCAGACATGCCAATAAAGCCCCCCTGCTCGCCCAAATAGCGGTCCCAGCCCATGGAAATTGCCGCCTCGATACCAATGCGCACCGTGCCCGGCCCCAAGGTTTCTCGGCGATAGCCCTCGTCCTGTTCCTCGAACAATTCCCAGCAGGGCATGGAAACCACCCTGGTGGCTATGCCGGCACTTTGCAGATTATTGCGCGCGGCCACGGCGATGGAAACTTCCGAACCCGTCGCCAGCAGCGTCACCGCCGCCTCGCCATCCGCCGCCACCAACTCGTAGGCGCCCTTGGCGCAAGCGTTATCGTCCTGATACTCCAACCGCACCGCCGGCAGGCCCTGGCGGCTCAGGATCATGGCCGAGGGGCTTTGTTTTTGCGCCAAGGCCATTTCCCAGCATTCCGCCGTTTCCATGGCATCTGCCGGGCGGAAGACATAGAGGTTCGGCATGGCGCGCAAGGCCGCCATGTGCTCAACCGGCTGGTGGGTTGGCCCATCCTCGCCCAAGCCGATGGAATCGTGGGTCAAAACGTAGACCGCCCGGCAACCCATCAGGGCCGAGAGACGCATCGCACCCCGGCAATAATCGGAAAACACCATGAAGGTGCCGCCATAGGGGATGAAGCCGCCATGCAGGGCCAAACCGTTCATCGCCGCCGCCATGGCGTGTTCGCGCACGCCGTAATTTATATAACGGCCACCAAAATCCTCAGCTGAGACAAAACCAAGGTCCGCCGTCAAGGTGTTGTTGGAGCCGGTCAGATCAGCGGAACCGCCAACCATTTCCGGGACCTCGGCGTTGATCACTTCCAAGGCATGGCCCGACGCCGCCCGCGAGGCGACCTGTGGTTTATCCTCGGCCAGCTTGCGCCGATAGTCGGCCATCGCCTTGATAATGCTGGCCGGCAGATCACCGGCCATGGCGCGCTCGAATGCGGCGCGGTCATCTTGTTCCATTGCTTCCAGGCGTTCTTCCCAGGCAGCCGAGATGGCGCCGCCGCGCGCACCAACGGCTTGCCAAGCGGCAGCAACATTATCCGGCACCTCGAACGGGGCATGGGGCCAACCCATGGCCTTGCGCGCGCCGGCGATTTCCTCATCGCCAAGGGGGGCGCCATGGGCGCCCGAGGTGCCTGCCTTGGTCGGGGCGCCGCGGCCGATCTGGGTGCGCGCCGCGATCAGCGAGGGTCGGTCGCTTTGCCGCGCCGCTTCGATAGCGGCGGCGATAGCGTCTGGATCATGGCCGTCAACCCGTACCACGTCCCAGCTGTAGGAGACGAAACGGGCGCATTGGTCATCGCTGACACTGAGAGAGGTCGCGCCATCAATAGTGATTTCGTTGTCGTCAAACAGCACGATCAGCTTGCCCAACCCCAGGTGCCCGGCCAATGAAGCGGCTTCATGGCTGACCCCCTCCATCAGGCAGCCGTCCCCCACCAGGGCATAGGTGTAATGATCCACCAAATCTCCGCCAAAGCGGCTGGCCAGCATACGTTCGCCCAGGGCCATGCCAACAGCGGTGGCCAAGCCCTGGCCCAAGGGGCCGGTGGTGGTTTCAATACCCATGGCGGCACCGAATTCAGGATGGCCCGCCGTACGGCTGTCCAATTGGCGGAAATTGCGTAGCTGGCCCATGCCCATATCGCGATGGCCGGTCAGATGCAGCACGCTATAGAGCAGCATGGAGCCATGCCCGGCGGATAGCACGAAACGGTCCCGGTCGGGCCAGTTCGGCTTGGCCGGATCAAATTTCAGAAACTGGGAAAACAACACGGTGGCCATGTCGGCGGCGCCCATTGGCATGCCCGGATGGCCCGAATTGGCCGCTTGAACGGCATCAGCGGCCAAGAAGCGAATGGCATTCGCCATTTCGCCGTGCCCCGCAATCTCTGTTGCTGCTTCGGTATTGGTCGGTGTCATATGGAATCTCGAGATTGTGGTTGCATCCGATCAACAACAGCGCCTTTTGACTTCTGAAAACCGCATCTGGTAGCCGGATTGACAAGCCTGGTGGACGGGCAAGCCGGGACGATTTCCACTGATCCCGGATCGGCGGCCAACATAGCCCTTCGCCTTGCTAGGTCAACCGGGAATACGCGGCAAATCACAAGCAATTGGGAGTCTTGCGCCTTACCAAGTCGCAGGACCGGCTACGGGCAGGTTGACGCGGTGGCAGGGCCGGCTTTACCCTGCACCGCAAGGATCTGGTGCAAGCCTTTTTCAAACAAGACGGAATCCACAATGGCAGATGATGCTGGCACGAAAGCAAGATTGGAAGCAGCCGTACAGCGGCTGGAGACGGCCTTGGGCCGCGTCGTGGAACGCGACGGCGCGGGCGCGGAGGATATCGCCGGACTGCGCCAGGAGTTAAGCGGCCTCGATTCGCAGTTGGCCGAGGCGCGGGCAGAGCGCGACAGCCTGACCGGGGAGTTGGCGGAGGCGCGCGCCGAGGGTGTCGCCTTGCAAGAGGCGATGGATGCGGTATCCGCCCGCCTGGACGGAGCGATAAATTCCGTGCACGCGCTACTCGACGAATAACGCCAGACCAAATAGACTAGACCAAATTAGAGTTGGAAAAAATGGCGCAGGTCAATATTCAGATCAATGGCCGGGACTACCTGATCGCCTGTGAGGATGGTGAGGAAGAGCATCTGACCTTCCTGGCTGAATCTATAAACAGCCAGGTTGATGGACTGGTGGAGAGCGTCGGCCAGGTTGGCGAGGCGCGCCTGTTGCTGATGGCCTCCCTTTTAGTCGCCGATGAACTGGCCGAGGCCGGCCAGGAGCTGGAAGCACTAAAGGATGGCAAGGACGGCACCGGCGCGGACGGCGCCAGGAGGCAGCTGGATCTGGAAAAATTAAGCCAGCGCATCGAAGACGTTGCCGCGCGACTGGAGAGCGCTTAAATAGGGTCTTCGGGCGGGTTCTGCCGGGTTCGCGAATAACGGTTCCCTGGGCCAATACCGTTAGTAAGGGAGCTGCCTCTGTTAGGATCCTGGTCCTTTCATTGCGGCGCCCACCTGCGTGAGCAGGCCACAGCGGAGCAAGGTAATTCGACGGCTTGGCGGTCCCGTCCGTCCCGTATCCATATCACTGTGCTGGATTCATGACCGCGCAAGACAAAGCAGCCGCCCGATCACGGGCCCGAGAACGGCGCGGCGCCATTCCCCATGCCCTCCGGGACAGGGCGGGTAATCAAGGGGCGGCCCATTTCATTGCCATGATTCCGCTGGCGCCAAATTCGATCGTGTCGGCGTTTTGGCCCATGGACGGCGAATTCGACTGCCTGCCCCTCATTAATACCCTGCAACAGGCAGGACACCAGATCGCCCTGCCGGTGGTTCTAGGCGTGGATCAACCCCTGTGCTTTCGCCGCTGGCGACCGGGCGATGCCATGACCGTCAGCGCCTTTGGTGTTTCCGAGCCTCTAGCGTCGGCACCGGCGCTGCAACCGGACGTCGTGGTGACGCCTTTCCTGGCGTACAATAACGAGGGCTTCCGCTTGGGCTATGGTGGCGGCTATTATGACCGCACATTGCGGGCACTGCGCCAAGCAGGGCCGGGACTGCTCGCGGTGGGGTTGGGGTTCGCCGCGCAGGAGATGCCGGCGCTACCCATTGATGATCATGACGAGCCGATGGATTGGCTTGTTAACGAGCGCGGTGCGCAGAGTTTCGTAAGGGGCTAATACGAGTGAAACTGTTATATTTAGGTGACCTGGTTGGCCGCGCGGGACGCACAGCGGCAATCGAGAGTCTGCCGCGGCTACGCCGGGATCTGGAACTGGACTTCGTAGTCGTCAACGGCGAGAACGCCGCCAACGGCTTTGGCATCACGCCCAAGATCTGCGATCAGATCTATGGCGCTGGCGCGGACGTCATCGTTCTGGGCAACCACGCCTGGGATGCCCGCGAGATCATCCCGCATATTGACGGCGAACCGCGCCTGATCCGCCCCCTGAATCTGCCTAGTGGTACGCCGGGACGGGGCGCCAGTGTATACGAAGTACCGGGCGGGCGACATATTCTGATCGTGCAGGTTTTGGGCCGGATCTTCATGGATCCGCTGGATGATCCCTTCACCGCCGCCGCCGGCGCCCTGGCGGCACATACCCTGGGCGGCAGCGTCAATGCCATCTTTGTCGACATGCATGCCGAGGCAACGTCGGAAAAGATGGCTATCGGCCATTATCTGGACGGCAAGGTCAGTTGTGTCTTCGGCACCCATACCCATGTACCCACGGTGGATCATCAGATCCTGCCCGGCGGCACCGGATATATGAGCGATGTGGGAATGTGCGGCGACTATGATTCAGTAATCGGCATGGAAAAGGCGGAACCGGTCCGCCGCTTTACCCGAAAAATGCCCGGCGCCCACTTTGCTCCCGCGACGGGCGAGGCGACGCTCTGCGGGATCTATCTAGAAATTGATGATAATACGGGTCTGACCACATATCTGGCGCCGTTGCGCCAAGGTGGCCGTTTGGATTCCGCCTGGCCGTTACCAGGCGAAAGCAATTAGACTAGCAGCCAGGTTCTAGGCCTCGCCAACCTGCGCGGCCAAGTCCTTGGTCAAATAGGTGCAGCGCTCGGCAACATATTGCAGGCGCCGCGCGGCGGTGGATTTGTCCGTCTGCGCCTCGACGATGGACAAGGCCACATCAAGGGCAAAGATACCGGCCTGGGTGGTGGTGGTGGCTTGTTCCAGCCGGTCACCGCCCACGGGCAGCGCAAGGCGGTCTAGTGATTCGGAATTCGACACGGTAAAATCCCTTTTCTCAGGTCGCTAAATTGACGTCAGCACAATCTGCGCCCAGTCTGTTAACAAAGCCCTACCAGCCGCGGCATAAATTAGAGCATGTCGCGGCCGCAATACTGGGCCGCCGTGCGACACCCTCCTTCGCCCTATTGTTGCCATATTGGCCGTTTATGGGTATGTGCTGCGCGCGACCACAATATCTGGTAAATTTTTTAGTGATTCGCGCGCCCTGTGGGGAGCCGCGTCTTTCAGGCGCCGCAAGCAGTGGTTTTGGAGCGGGCGGCGCGAAAAATTAGGGTGATTCGACGACCATGGCAGGCCATTCACAATTCAAGAACATCATGCACCGCAAAGGCGCCCAGGACGCCAAGCGGTCGAAAGTTTTCACCAAACTGATCCGCGAGATAACGGTGGCCGCGCGCAGCGGCATGCCGGACCCGGAAATGAACCCGCGCCTGCGCGCCGCCGTCCAGGCCGCCCGTGCCGCCAATATGCCCAAGGAGAATGTGGCCCGTGCGGTTAAACGCGCCGCCCAGGCAGGCGAAGGCGACAACTATGAAGAGATCCGCTACGAAGGCTATGGCCCCGGCGGCGTCTGCCTGATTGTCGAGGCCCTGACCGACAACCGCAACCGCACCGCCTCGGAAGTTCGCGCCGCATTTACCAAATTCGGCGGCAACCTTGGCGAGACCGGCAGCGTTGCCTATCAGTTCGACCACGTCGGCAGCATCGAGTATCCGGCCGAGGTAGCCGATACGGACACCATGTTCGAGGCAGCGGTGGAGGCCGGCGCCGACGACGTGGAAAGCCACGAGGAAGGTCACGAAATCATCTGTGCCGCCTCCGATCTGCACGAAGTGGCCAAGACCCTGGAAGATCAGTTCGGCGAACCCAAGGCGACGCGTCTGAACTGGCGCCCGCAAAATACCGTGCCCATGGACGAGGGCGGTGCCTCGACCCTGTTCAAGTTGTTGGAGGCTTTGGATGACAGCGACGATGTGCAACAGGTCTCGGCCAACTTCGATGTTTCCAACGAAATCATACAGAAACTCAACGGCTAAACCATAGGTAGCCCTGAAATGCGTCTGATTGGAATTGATCCCGGCCTGCAGCGCACCGGCTGGGGCGTGCTCGCGGTCGAAGGCAGCCGTCTGAGTCATGTCAGCCACGGGGTTTTGATATCGGACCGCAAACTTCCCTTGGCCGAGCGCCTGCGCCAGCTATACCAGGCCCTGGGCGACGTCCTCACCCAATGGCAGCCAGTCGAGGCGGCGGTGGAAGAGACCTTCGTCAACAAGAACCCAACGTCAACACTGAAACTGGGTCAGGCCCGTGGCGTATTGTTGTTGGCGCCGGCGATGGCCGGCATCCCGGTTTCCGAATACACTCCTAATTTGATCAAGAAATCCGTTGTCGGGACCGGCCACGCGCAAAAGGCCCAGGTCGCCATGATGGTAACGACCCTGCTGCCGGCGGCGGCTAACGTGACGGATGATGCGGCCGACGCCCTAGCCGTGGCGATCTGCCATGCCCATCTGCGGCGGAATCAGCAGATCATGGCGCAAGTCGAACGGGACGATACCCGCAATAGGACCGGGCGGCCGCGGAGGGTGGGCGCATGATCGCCAAACTATCCGGCCGTGTGGATGAGTACGGCGAGAACAGCTGCATCATTGATGTCGGCGGCGTGGGCTATCTGGTGTTTTGCTCGGGCCGCACTTTATCCAATCTGGGCGATAGCGGAACCGCGGCGTCGCTGTTGATCGAGACCCATATGCGCGAGGATCATATCCACCTCTACGGCTTTGCCGAGGCGGCGGAGCGGGATTGGTTCAAGCTATTGTTGAGTGTTCAGGGTGTCGGCGCCAAGGTTGCCCTGGGCATTCTGTCCACCCTGGCAGTGGGCGAGCTGACCCAGGCCGTACTGGGCCAGGATAAAGCCATGATCGCCCGAGCCCCTGGCGTGGGTCCAAAAGTGGGCAACCGCATCGTTACGGAATTGAAGGACAAGATCGGCACTTTAGCTTTGGGCCCAGGTGCGGCAAACACCGAAACCGCGTCCAGTAACGCGGCCCAAGGTCCGGCGGCGGACGCCATTTCCGCCCTGGTCAATTTGGGCTATCGCCCGGCCGAAGCACACCGTGCAGTGCAGACCGCCACCGCCACCTTGGGTGAGAACGCGGAACTGCAAGCCCTGATCCGCGACAGCCTGAGGCGACTGGCGTCATGAACGAGCTCATTAGCGAAAGCGCGCCCGAACGCCTCATCACTGCCCAAGCTGCCGGAGACGACGGCGCCGATGTCGGCCTGCGGCCCCAGGGTCTTGCCGAATTTGTCGGTCAGCGGGCGGAAAAGGAAAATCTGCGCATCTATATCGAGGCCGCCCAGCAACGGGGCGAGGCTCTGGACCATGTGCTGTTTCATGGCCCGCCCGGACTGGGCAAAACCACCCTGGCGCAGATCGTGGCGCGGGAGTTGGGGGTATCCTTCCGCGCCACATCCGGCCCGGTCATTGCCAAGGCCGGCGACCTAGCGGCCATCCTGACCCATCTGGAAGAGCGTGATGTGCTGTTCATCGATGAAATTCATCGCCTGAGCCCGGTGGTCGAGGAAGTGCTGTATCCGGCCATGGAAGATTTCCAGTTGGATCTGGTGATCGGCGAAGGGCCGGCGGCGCGCACTGTACGTATCGATCTGCCGCCCTTCACCCTGGTCGGCGCGACTACGCGCTCGGGCCTAATCACTACACCATTGAGGGAGCGCTTCGGCATCCCGATCCGGCTGCGTTTTTACGAAGTGCCGGAGCTGGAAAAAATCGTTACCCGTGCCGCCGGCTTGCTGGACCTGGATCTGACCGAGGATGGCGCCTTGGAAATCGCCAAACGCTCACGGGGCACGCCGCGGGTGGCGGTACGTCTGCTGCGCCGGGTCCGTGATTTCGCCACCGTCGCCGGCGCCGAGCGGATTGACGCCATCGAGGCGGACGCGGCCCTGAACCGTCTGGAGGTGGACCAGCGCGGCCTGGATGCCATGGACCGCCGTTATCTCAATTGCATCGCCCGGGATTTCGAGGGCGGTCCGGTAGGGGTGGAAACCATCGCCGCCTCCCTGTCGGAACAGCGCGATGCCATTGAGGACATTATCGAACCCTATCTGATCCAACAGGCCCTGTTGCAACGCACCCCACGGGGCCGCGTGTTGACCCGGCAGGGTTATGAGCATCTGGGCATGGTGGCACCGAAAGCGAAACAGGCGCAAATCGAGATGCTGCCCCTGGAAGATGGTGCAGAGGATTCCGGCGATGTCTAAGTCACACCGCTTCATGGCCCGGATTTATTGGGAAGACACCGATGCCGCCGGCATCGTGTACTATGCTAACTATTTGCGCTTTTTGGAGCGCGCTCGCAGCGATCTGGTACGCTGGGCTGGAATCGATCAGGCAGCCCTGCTGGATAACGAGGGCGTGCTCTTTCCGGTGCGTCACTGCGAGATCAATTATTTGAGGCCCGCCCGCCTGGATGACGAGATCGAGGTAAGAACGTCGATACGGAAACTGGGCGGTGCCAGCATGGATATGAATCAGAATATCCACCGTGGCACCGAAACCCTCGTCAAAGCCAAGGTACGCTTGGCCTGCACCGGCGCTGGCGGCCGGCCACGGCGCATGCCAGCAGAGGTGCGCGCCGCGCTATCACAAATCGAACTGCCTGACACTAAATCCGATTTAGGAATTGAATGAATGGGAAATCAAGCCGTTGATGCCGTCGCACTCGCGGGTTCCATCGCCGCCACCGACTTCTCTCTTTGGGGTTTGTTCCTCAAGGCGGACTTGTTGGTCAAGGCGGTGATGCTGGTTCTGGTGGGAGCATCGTTCTGGTGCTGGGCCATAATTTTCGAGAAAGGCATCCGCTTTCGCCGCCTACGTGCCCAGGCTGATGCTTTCGAGGATTCGTTCTGGTCCGGGGGCAGCCTGGAAGAACTGTTCGACAAGATAGGTACCCGGCCCGACCACCCCATGGAGTTGCTGTTCGTCTCCGCCATGCGGGAGTGGCGGCGCTCCACTTCCAAGGGCCTAGTCGGCGAAGACTTTCTGCGTGCCGGCATCAAGGACCGCATCGTGCAGGTCATGCATATCACCCTGACCAGAGAGATCGAAAGGCTGGAGCGTTACATGGGCTTCCTCGCCACGGTCGGATCTACCGCGCCATTTGTCGGTTTGTTCGGCACGGTCTGGGGCATAATGAATTCGTTCCAGGCCATCGCCTTGACCAAGAACACGAACCTGGCCGTAGTCGCGCCCGGCATCGCCGAAGCCTTGTTCGCCACCGCCCTGGGTTTGATCGCGGCGATCCCTGCCGTGGTCGCCTACAACAAATTTTCCACCGATCTGGGCCGCTACACCATTCGCCTGGAAGGGTTCGTGGGCGAGTTCTCGGCCATTCTGTCCCGGCAATTGGATGAAAGGCAGGATTGATGGCGGGCACTGTACAACAATCTTCGCGTCTGGGCCGCCGGCCCGGCCGTTTTGCCACCATGTCCGAGATCAACGTAACGCCTTTTGTTGATGTGATGCTGGTCTTGCTGGTCGTCTTCATGATCACCGCGCCGCTACTGACCGTGGGCGTGCCCATTGATTTGCCCAAGGCCTCCGCCTCCAACCTGCAAGGTAACGAGGAGCCCTTGACGGTTTCGATCAGCGACAGGGGGGAAATCTTCTTGCAGGAGACCCTGGTCGGTGCAGAGGAATTGGTGGCCCGGTTGCTGGCCATTGCGGAAAACCGAACCTCGCGGCGGATTTTCGTGCGCGGCGACCGCACGGTCGATTATGGCGCGGTGATGACGGTGATGAGCCGCCTGAACGCAGCCGGCTTCAACAAAGTGGCTTTGGTGACCGAAGCGCCCCAAAGCCAGGCGAAGAAATAGCGGTGCCCGGCCTTGCGCAACGGGATAGCCATATCGACCCTGCTGCACATTGGAGTGGTGATGGCGGCCGTCCTTGGCCTACCCGATCTGCTGGACCCGCAGGTGGTCGTCGAACAACCGATTATCGTAGAGCTGGTCACCATTGCCGAGCGCACGGTGAGTCAGAAACCGGTGCAACCGCAACCGAAAAAACCGCCGCCGCCGGCACCGAAATTGAAACCCGTCGCGGCACCGGAGCCCGAACCGAAGCCGGAACCACCCGTGGCCAAGGCACCGCCACCGCCGGAGCCAGCCAAGGTAGAAGCGCCGCCGCCGCCCAAACCGGAGCCGGCGCCAAAGGCGAAACCGGTCGAGGTCGTGACGCCGAAACCGAAGCCACCGGAAAAACCAAAAGTAAAACCCAAAGCGCCGCCGAGAAAGATTGCCATGGCGGAGCCGCCCAAGGCGTTTCGCAATATGCCCCAGCCGAAGCAGAAGCCAAAACGCCGCCGGGCGAAATTCAGTGCCGACCATATCGCGGCCCTGCTGGACAAGGACGACAGGAAGAAACGCAGCGAACCCCAACGCGAGAGCGCGAAGAAGCGGATAGCCGCCAAGTTACCGCCAGCCAGCCGGCCCAGCCAAAGCCGGGTTCGGACGCAACCCATGACCATGAGCGAGATCGACGCCATCCGCTACCAGATCCAGGAATGCTGGACCATTCCCGCCGGCGCCCGGGATGCGCGCAAACTGGTGGTCCGCATCAAGGTGTTCCTGAATACGGATGGCTCATTGGCAAAGGCGCCCGAAATCGTCGGCGGCAATCAGAGCGGCGATCCGTTCTATCGCACGGCGGCGGAAAGTGCCCGGCGCGCGGTGCAAAAATGCGCCCCGCTGAAAAATCTACCGGCGGACAAGTATTCCCGCTGGCGCGAATTGACGTTGACCTTCAATCCCAGGGACATGCTGGGCGGATAAGGTTGCGGAAACCCGGATTGAGACCGAGACTGAGATCGAGACTAAGGAAGCAATTGGCTATGTGGATTCTCCCGAAAGAAATGAAATTGTTTTTCACCTTCTGCTTGTTGTTGGCGCTGCTCTGCCTGGTGGGACTGCCGCGTCCCGCCTGGGCGGCGTTGGAAATTGATATCACCAAGGGCAATGTGGACCCCTTGCCGGTCGCCATCCCAGCCTTCTATGGCACGGACGCGGCGGCGGCGGATCAGGGCCAGCGCATGGCCGGGGTCATCACCGCCAATCTGGAGCGCTCCGGCCTATTTCGGCCACTGGATCCGAAGTCCTTTATTCAGACCCCGGAATCATTGCAGGCCCGCCCGCGCTTTGCCGACTGGCGGGTTTTGAACGCCCAGGCCCTGGTCTCGGGCAAGGTTGGCGTTGAAAACGATGGCCGCCTGCGGGTGGAATTTCGTCTTTGGGACGTGCTGGCAGGCGAACAGATGACAGGTCTAGTCTATTTCTCCACGCCGGGCAATTGGCGGCGCATCGCCCACGTCATCTCGGATGCCATCTATAAACGCCTAACCGGCGAGACGGGCTATTTCGACACCCGCGTGGTCTATGTGGCAGAAAGCGGACCCAGGGACAAACGCATGAAGCGCCTGGCGATCATGGATCAGGATGGCAACGGCCACCGCTTCCTCACCGACGGCAGCTATCTGGTTCTGACTCCGCGTTTCTCTCCCTCGCGCCAGGAAATTACCTATCTGTCCTTTTACCGCAATGAGCCGCGAGTCTACCTCTACAACATCGATACCGGGCGGCAGGAGATATTGGGCGAATTTCCCGGCATGACCTATGCGCCTAGGTTTTCACCAAACGGTAACCAAGTGATTATGAGCATGGCGGGGGATGGCAAATCCAATATCTATACCATGGACCTGCGTACACGGGCGATCAATCAATTGACCAAGGGCCAAGCCATTGACACCTCACCCTGCTACGCGCCCGACGGCAAGCGGGTGGTTTTCAATTCAGACCGGGGCGGCAGTCTGCAACTTTACGTGATGGGCGCCGATGGCGAGGGCGTTAAACGGATCTCGTTCGGCAAGGGCCGCTACGCCACGCCGGTCTGGTCGCCACGAGGCGATCTCATCGCTTTTACCAAGCAACGTAAGGGCCGTTTCTACATTGGCGTAATGCGGCCCGATGGCAGCGGCGAGCGACTGCTTTCCGAGAGTTTTCTGGATGAAGGGCCGACATGGGCGCCAAATGGCCGCGTTCTGATGTATTTTCGTCAAAAACCTGCTGATAAAAAAGGCAGAGGTGGGCGCACGCGGCTGTGGTCGGTTGACCTGACCGGCTACAATGAACGCGAGATGGTTACCCCCATCGATGCATCCGATCCGGCCTGGTCACCACTAAGCCCCTTGAATCGTTGACAGATCATGGTTAATGTTGAAGCATACGTCACGTTATGGCCAGCGAACGACGAGTAGCAGTAGGAAAGAATTATTGCTCGTTTAGGCAATAAGATTAAGTTGTTTTCCGTCTTGGTTTATTTTTTCGTTAGGTAGTTGTTAAACTAACGCTGTCCATGTATGTCTGGCGCGTTGGATTATTGGTTGAAATATTGTCGCTAGAAGGCTAATTGCGAATAGCCAATTGCCTGCAAAACGAGATTAAGTTATCGAAATAGCACATTGTTTACGGCATTGATTGGTACGACGTAGCTATCGGTGCCAGAATAAATGGATGCCGGAAAAAACGAATGAGGAGTGGTCTCTATGGTCTTTGAGAAATTTGCGCTGAAGGCGGCGTGTTTGGCGGCGACCATCCTGCTGGTCGCGGCCTGTGAAACCCCGGTCGAGGAAAAGGCCAATGCTTCAGGCAGCGGGGGCGCCAAGCAGTCGACGACGACAATGCAGAAAGCGCCCAAGACCGAAACAAAAGCCACTATGGCGCCCAAGGTAGCCCCCGGCTCACAAGAGGATCTGGTGCTGAACGTCGGCAGCCAAATTCATTACGACTACGATCAATCGAATTTGCGTCCCGATGCCCGCCAGGTAGTCGAACGTTGGGCCGATTGGTTGAAACAATATCCGGCGGTGACGGTGACCATCGAAGGTCACTGCGATGAGCGGGGCACACGAGAATATAATCTTGGCCTGGGCGAGCGGCGCGCAGATTCGGCCCGCAAATATCTGATCGCCCTGGGCGTCAACGCGGACCGCATCGGCACCATCTCTTACGGCAAGGAGCGTCCGGCCTGTGTCTCCAGCAACAAAGCCTGCTGGTCCCAGAACCGGCGCGGCATGCTGCTGGTCAACTAATCTCTGACGGTCCGCTGGTCTTTTTGGGCGGAGTTGTCAGGCGTCTTTCCGGGCTCGCCAGAATGCATCAACTTGGTGCGTTGGGCGGGCCCGGCTTATTTTGCCTGCTGGCGGCTGCAATTTCGCCATAATCCGATGTCAGAATGGCTATTGTGATGGTCGCGGACGGCACCACCGCAATGTCACGCGGGCGTCACTTGGGCGTCACACGTATATCGTATGGACAGCGTACCAAGATTATCATGAATAGCCGGAGTCGAAATCAATGCAGCGCATTCAACATGTTTTCAACCGCGCGTGGGCGGCCTGGCTGGCGCCAGTCTGTCTTGCCTTGTTGTTCTTGGTGCCGACACCGGCATCGGCGCAAAACGCCGATTTGCAGACCTTGACCCAACGGATCGAGCGCCTGCAACGCGACCTGGGTGAATTGCAGAAAGACTACTACCGCGGCCAGAAACGCCGGGCACCCAGCTCGGCGGACGACGCGGGTGCGGCAAGAAGCGCGGGCACACCGGGCGGGGCATCCGGCGGCAGTCAACTGGCCAATGCGGAAATTCGCATGAGCAATCTGGAAACGGAAATGCGGCGCCTGACCGGACAATTGGAAGAAGTACGCCATGGCATCCAAACCGTGTCGCGGCGCCTTGATGGCCTGGTCAAGGATGTAGATTTTCGCCTGACCGAAATCGAGCGGGGACAAGCCGACGCGAAAACGGTGGCGGCGGCCAACGGCACCGCCGGAGCGGCTGGCCAGGATAAATCCAACAACGGGGCAAGCAGGCAGGCAGCCGGCACGCCACCGCCCGGCGTGCTGCCCAAAGGCACGCCAATGGAACGCTACAATTATGCCTACTCGCTGCTGCTGAAGATGCGGCTGGATGAAGCAGAGGCGGCGTTTCAGGAATTCCTGACCGAACATGGCGACGATAAGCTGGCCAGCAACGCGCAATTTTGGCTCGGCCAGACCTATTTCACCCAGGAAAGATACTCCGAGGCGGCACGCACATTTCTGACCGGCATCGACCGCTATCCGAAAAGCAACAAGGCGCCGGATACCTGGCTGAAACTGGGCATCACCTTGGGCAAACTGGATCAGAAGGAAGAGGCCTGCGCGACGTTTCTGGAAATGCGCAAGTTGTTCCCCAGTCTTCGTACCCCGGTGGAAAAGCGTCTACAGCGGGAGACTCGGCTGGCGGGTTGTAGCTAAGGCAGCGCGACAGAGGAAGCATCCGTCAAGCATGCCTACTATCAGCAACGATAACTTCGCGGACGCAATGACGGCCTTGGGGCCGTTTGAGGCGGCGCCGGAACTTGCCGTGGCTGTTTCGGGCGGCGTCGACAGCATGGCATTGGCACTTCTAGCGCACGCATGGGTCCGGCAACGGGGCGGCACGATTACCGCGCTGACCATCGACCATGGTCTGCGTCCCGAGGCAGCGCAAGAGGCGCGTCAGGTGCGCGCCTGGTTGTCGGACAAGGGTATTTCCCATCGTATCCTACGTTGGCGGGGCGACAAGCCCGGCGCCGGTGTACAGGCCGCCGCTCGGGGGGCCCGGTATGAATTGTTACAACGGTGGTGCCGGCGCCAGGGCATCCTGCATCTGTTGACAGCTCATCATGGCGATGATCAGGCGGAGACCTTGATCATGCGGCAGGCCCACGGCAGCGGCGTCGAAGGGCTGGCTGGCATCCCGGCTGTTCGCGCCCTTGGCGGCGTGCGCCTTTTGCGGCCGCTTTTGATCTGGCGTCGCGCCGATCTGGTGGCGACGTCGTCTGCCCATGGCCAGGATTGGTTGGAGGATCCTTCAAACCAGGATGAAAAGTTTGCTCGGGTGCGGGCCCGCCGGCACCTGTCCGTCAATGAGGATGAAACCTTGTCCTTGCTGGCGCTGGCGAAGGAGGCGGCGGTCACCCGCCGGCAACTGCGCGATACTCTGGCCAACCTGGCGGCGCGGAGTATTCGTTTGCATCCGGCGGGCTTTTGCCATTTCGACCCTGGCCCCTGTTTAGGCCAGGACAGCGCGCTGCTGCCGCTTATGTTGGGTGATACACTGCGCTGTATCGGCGGTGGAGGCTATCGCCCCCGACGCGACGGATTGGACCGTTTGGCTGACGATCTGGCGCACCAACGCCTGGTAACCGGGCGTACCTTGGCAGGCACCCACCTGCTGCCCATGGGCAACGGCCTGGTAATTTGCCGGGAGACGGGCCGTTTGCCGGAGACGGTCAAAATCGGCGAAAAGAAAAGCGGCCGCTGGGACCGTTTCGATTACACACTGGGCGACAAGGCGCACACGAATGGACATCATCCACTATCTGTCGGAGCCCTGGGCCAGGATGGCTGGCGGCAGGTGCGTGCGCGGACGCAATCCGGTCTGCCGGAACCGGTGCGCCTCGGTTTGCCGGCTTTGTGGTCGGGGGATGAAATACTGGCCGTGGCACACCTGAAATTGACGTCAAATCCCCATGGACCGAAATGGGCCGAGAAAATACGCTTTTCCACCCGATTTTCACCCCTCAGGCCCCTACAAGCCGAAGGATTAGTGCTTGTTTAAGGGCATCTTAGCATTATCTTTATGGAAACCGGCCAGAATGGTGTAATGAGATCATCCCTTTTGATGGGAAATTGGTAGCAGCGGGCTATCCGAGACGCCGCCGGAGAAGGAAGCATAGGTGAGCAATTTTAATCGTAATATCGCCCTTTGGGTGATCATTGCCCTTTTGGTACTGGCATTATTTAACCTGTTCCAAGGCCCCGGCACACGCGGCACCGCGACCAATCTGGCCTATTCCCAGTTCATTTCCGAAGTGGAAAGTGGCCAGGTCCGCGACGTCACCATTCAAGGCAATACCATTAGCGGCCACTACACCGGCGGCACGCCCTTCAATTCCTATGCCCCCAACGATCCCGATCTGGTGCGCAAACTGAACCAGGCTGGCGTGACCATTTCCGCCGCCCCGGACGAGGAAGGCACACCGACTCTGTTTGCCATCCTGCTAAACTGGTTCCCCATGCTGCTATTGATTGGCGTCTGGATCTTTTTCATGCGCCAGATGCAATCGGGCGGCGGCAAGGCCATGGGCTTTGGCAAATCCAAGGCCCGTTTGCTGACCGAGCGGTCAGGCCGGGTTACCTTTGACGACGTGGCCGGCATTGACGAGGCCAAGGAAGAGCTGGAGGAAATTGTCGAGTTCCTGAAGGACCCGCAAAAATTCCAACGCCTCGGTGGACGCATTCCCAAGGGCGCCCTGTTGGTAGGCCCTCCCGGTACTGGTAAGACCTTGTTGGCGCGCGCCATCGCGGGCGAGGCAAATGTGCCGTTCTTTACTATTTCGGGCTCCGACTTCGTGGAAATGTTCGTCGGCGTCGGTGCCTCCCGCGTCCGCGATATGTTCGAACAGGCCAAAAAGAACGCCCCCTGCATCATCTTCATCGACGAAATTGACGCCGTCGGACGCCATCGCGGTGCCGGCCTGGGCGGTGGTAATGACGAGCGCGAGCAGACCCTGAACCAATTACTAGTGGAGATGGACGGTTTCGAGGCCAACGAAGGCGTCATTCTGGTCGCTGCCACCAACCGCCCCGACGTGCTGGACCCCGCCCTATTGCGGCCTGGCCGCTTTGACCGCCAGGTCGTGGTGCCGAACCCGGATATCATCGGCCGGGACAAGATCCTGAAAGTGCATATGCGCAAGGTGCCCATGGCGCCGGATGTGGAGAGCCGCACCATCGCCCGCGGCACCCCTGGTTTTTCCGGCGCCGATCTGGCCAACCTTGTGAACGAAGCTGCCTTGCTGGCAGCACGCAAAAACCGCCGCGTGGTCACCATGCAGGAGTTCGAGGAAGCCAAGGACAAGGTCATGATGGGCGCGGAACGCCGCTCCATGGTGATGACAGAGGATGAAAAAGAACTGACTGCCTATCACGAAGCAGGCCATGCCTTGGTTGGCCTGTTGGTGAAAGGCAATGATCCCTTGCACAAGGTCACCATTATTCCCCGTGGCCGCGCCCTGGGCGTCACCATGAACCTGCCCGAGAACGATAAGTATGGTTATAAGAAAAGCGAAATTTGCGCCCGCCTGGCCATGACCTTTGGCGGCCGGGTGGCCGAAACCTTGATTTATGGGCCGGAGGACGTGACCACCGGCGCCGGCCAGGATATCCAACAGGCAACATCATGGGCCCGGCGCATGGTTACCGAATGGGGTATGTCTGACAAATTGGGGCCGCTGGCCTATTCCGGTAACGAGCAGGAAGTTTTTCTCGGCCATTCAGTAACCCAGACAAAGAACATCTCGGACGCCACAGCGAAAGTCATTGATGAGGAAATCCGCCGCTTCGCGGGAGAAGCGGAAGCGTTGGCAACCGAGGTCCTGACCGAGAACCTGGATAAACTACATGCCGTCGCCAAGGCGCTTTTAGAATATGAAACCCTGAGCGGTGACGAAGTCAGCCAACTGCTGCGTGGTGAGAATGTCGACCGCCCGGACGAGTTCGAGCCGCCGCAAGACAGCTCCACCGCAACATCGGTGCCGCCATCAAGCAAGCCGAAAAAGCCGGATGGCCCAGGCGGTATGGAGCCCGAACCTCAACCGGGCTCTTAACTTCGGACTGCCGTTCTGCCTGAGAAAGCAAATGGTGCCGGTGCTGTCTATCTGGCGCCTGTCCTGAATCAAACCGGCTCGGGTCTGCCCTTCGCCGGCGGTCCTCTATACTTTGATCAATGCCGCTTGTTTGGCCGAAATATGCCCGGCGAGATCATCAGCATCGATACGGCGGAAAGCCGCCTGCCCGCAGGCTTGGATTTGTTGCAGGCGCCGCGCCCGATGATCACCGGCTCTGAGCAGCCACAATCCAAATCCGGGGCCCTGATCATGGGCATTGTCAATGTCACCCCGGACAGCTTTCATGATGGTGGACGTCTGAACGCGGACGCGGCTATCGCCCATGGCCGGGCCCTGGCGGCGGCTGGCGCGGCAATCCTGGATGTTGGCGGGGAATCTACCCGACCCGGCGCCACCGAGGTGCCGGTGGCTGAGGAAATCGCGCGCATAACCCCGGTGATCGAGGCCTTGGCCAGCGACGGTCTGATGGTATCAGTGGACACACGCAAGGGAGAGGTGATGACGGCGGCAGTCAAGGCGGGGGCCCGGATGATCAATGATGTCACCGCATTGCGATATCACCCCGACAGCATCGACCGCGCCGCCGAATTGGCTCTGCCCGTGGTTCTAATGCACAGTCGGGGCACGCCGGAAACCATGCGCTCCATGACCCACTACATCGATTTGATCATGGATGTGTTCGACGACCTCTCGGCCCGAATCGAGGCTTGTCTGACCGCCGGCATGACGCGGGAAAACCTGCTGATTGATCCCGGCCTGGGTTTCGCCAAGAAACCGGACCAAAGTGTAGCGTTGTTGCGCGGCATGGCGCATTTCCATGCCTTGGGCTGCCCGGTGCTGATCGGTGCCTCGCGAAAATCTTTCGTTGGAAAATTGGCCGGCAGCACAGTAAACGAAGAATTGTTGAGCGGTTCATTGGCCGCCGCGATGTGGGCCGCGCAGCAGGGGGCGGCTGTTCTGCGTGTTCATGACGTAGCCGAAACAGTTCAGACGATGGCGATTTTCAAGTCCCTTTGCTATAAGGGATCGATATAAATGACCGGCAAGTGAGGGGCGCATGGAGCGCAAATTTTTTGGCACCGACGGCATTCGCGGTACCGCCAACACTTGGCCCATGACGGCGGAAATCGCGGTCCGGGCCGGCATGGCGGCGGGATTGCAGTTTACCCGTGGAGAACATCGCCACCGGGTTGTGGTCGGTAAGGACACCCGCCTGTCGGGCTATATGCTAGAGCCCGCCATGACCGCAGGCTTCACTTCCGTCGGTATGGATGTCATTTTGGTTGGCCCCATGCCAACGCCCGCCGTCGCCCTGCTAACCCGTAGCCTGCGGGCCGATCTGGGCGTGGTGCTTTCCGCCTCGCATAATAACTACGCCGACAATGGCATCAAGCTGTTCGGCCCCAACGGCTATAAACTGTCTGACCGCATCGAGACGGAGATCGAGGCGCGCATGCAGTCCGATATGTCGGCCAATCTGGCCGCACCCAGCGATCTTGGCCGCGCTATGCGGTTGGAGGACGCACCGGGCCGCTATATCGAGGCGGCGAAGGCCACCTTCCCCTCTGAATTTCGCCTGGACGGCCTGAAGGTCGTGATCGATTGCGCCAACGGCGCCGCCTACAAGGTCGCGCCCACGGTGTTGTGGGAGCTGGAGGCGGAAGTTATTCCCATTGGCGTCGATCCCGACGGCTTCAATATCAACCAGGATTGCGGTTCAGTTCACACCGATACCATGCGCGAGCAGGTCGTCGCTCACGGAGCCGATGTTGGCATCGCCCTGGATGGTGATGCGGACCGTTTGATCCTGGCCGACGAGTACGGCCAGTTGATCGATGGCGATCAGCTAATGGCGGCGATTGGCGACTATTGGACCAAGACGGGCGATCTGAAGGGCGGCGGCATTGTCGCCACGGTGATGTCTAACCTTGGACTGGAACGCCATCTGGCACGAAAAGACCTGGAACTGGTCCGCACCCAGGTTGGTGACCGCTATGTGGTCGAGCATATGCGCCAGCACGGCTATAACATCGGCGGCGAACAATCGGGCCATATCGTCATGTCCGATTTCGGCACCACCGGCGACGGCCTGGTCGCCGCCCTGCAGGTCCTGGCCCTGATCGTGGCCGAAGGACGGCCGGTGAGCGAAGTTTGCCGCCGCTTTGAGCCGGTCCCGCAATTGCTGAGAAATGTCCGCTATGCCGGTGCCTCGCCTTTGGATACGGACAAGGTGGTCAATGCCATTCAGGCTCAGCGCAGCCGCCTTGGCGACAAGGGGCGACTGTTGATCCGGCCTTCGGGAACCGAGCCGCTGATCCGGGTCATGGCCGAAGGCGATGATGGCGACTTGATCCATTCCGTGGTCGATGAATTGGTGGATGTGATCGAGGCCACGGCGGCGGCCAGTTGAGACAGGGAACCCCATGCAAGGTAGAGTACTGATTATCGCCGGCTCGGATTCGGGCGGCGGCGCCGGCATTCAGGCGGACATCAAGACAGTGACCGCCCTGGGCGGTTATGCCGCGACGGCGATTACCGCCCTGACGGCGCAGAATACCAACGGCGTTCATGGTATCCATGAAGTCCCCCCCACCTTCGTGGCGCAACAGATCGAGGTCGTGCTCGGCGATATCGGCGCCGACGCCATCAAGACCGGCATGTTGCATCGCACGGATGTGCTGGATGCGGTGTCCGACAGCCTGGCGCGCCTGGCACCCGATGTACCCCTTGTGGTTGATCCGGTGATGGTCGCCAAGGGGGGCGCCTCGTTGTTGGATGAAGATACCCGTTCGGTGGTGCGCGACCGCCTGATCCCGCAAGCCACGGTCCTGACCCCAAACATACCCGAAGCGGAAATTCTGGCCGGGATGAACATTGGGGACGAGGCGGCGATGGCCGCCGCCGGGCGCAAGCTATTGGCCTTGGGGCCCAAGGCCGTATTGATAAAGGGTGGCCATCTGCCGGGTGACGAGGTTTTTGATCTGTTATTGACTGAGACGGGGATCCAACGCTTTACCTCGACCCGCATCGACAGCCGCCATACCCATGGTACCGGCTGCACCCTGGCCTCAGCCTTGGCCTGCGGCCTGGCCCAGGGCTTGACGGCGGCGGCAGCGGTAGAACGGGCCCGGGGTTATGTCCTGCAGGCAATCCTAAGCGCACCGGGCTATGGCCAAGGCCATGGCCCCCTGAACCACGGTCATACAGTGACCGGTTAAGCATATGAAGGACAACGAGCGTCAACGCCACTACAGCTGGCACGATCCCAGCCGCCATTGGTCGCGCCTGGGGGAGTTGTCGGGACTGGATTATCTTTCCGCCGTTGTCCGGGGCGAGGTGCAACCGCCGCCCGTCGCGATCGCTATGCGCCTGGCCCTGATCGAGGTATCGAAGGGGCGGGTCGTTTACACCGGACAGCCCGGCGAGGATTTCGCCAACGATGTCGGCTCGGTCCAGGGTGGCTGGCTGGCGGCCCTGATCGACGCCGCTATCGGCAGTGCGGTGCATTCGGCCCTGCCCTTGAGCTCGCGCTATACGACCTTGGAATTGAAGGTCAATTATGTCCGTGCGGTGGCCGTGGACAGCGGCGAGATCCGATGCATCGCCGAGGCCCTGCATGTGGGCCGCACCACCGCGACGGGCCAAGCCCGCGCCATTGACGGAAATGGCAAGCTCCTTGCCCATGCCACCACCACCTGCCTGATCCTACCCCCGGAAAGAGCAACGGTGCCGGACTGGACGAACGGGTGAAACCGCCACCAACAGAGAACCATTGGCTGATTATCATACTGGCACGCTGACCGCCTTTGGGCCCATGTCCATCGATATGTACCTACCCAGCCTGCCGGCCATGGCGGTCGATCTGGCCGCGCCCATCGGCGGTGCGCAGATGACGCTCAGCAGCTTTTCGGCGGCATGGGCCTGGGACAGATGCTGTTCGGTCCCTTGTCTGACCGCCTCGGCCGCCGTCCGCTGCTGTTGGCGGGGATCATCCTGTATGTCTTGACCTCGGCGCTCTGCGCAATGAGCACCGGCATTGAGATGCTGATCGGCCTGCGTCTACTGCAGGCGCTGGGTGGCAGCGCGGCGGCGGTGATCGCCAGGGCCATGGTGCGTGACTTCTTTTCCGGCGACGAGGCCGCCCGCGTGCTCTCACTGATCATGCTAGTAATGGGCGCGGCGCCGCTTATAGCGCCCTTCATTGGCGGCTACGTCCTGGTCTGGTTTCAATGGCGGGCCATATTCTAGGTTTTAGCGGGCTTCGGCGCGTTGTGCTTTTTTTGGTTCTGGGCGCGCTGCCCGAAAGCCATCCGGCCAAACGGCGCAGCCGCCATGGCCTGGTAGGCATACTGGGGGTTTATGGCCGCATCCTCGGGCATCGCGGCGCCGTTGGCTACTTGCTGGCCAACGCCACCGGATATGGCGGCATGTTTGCCTTCTTCGCCGGCTCGCCTTTTGTCTACATCAAAATCTATCAGGTGGCACCGGAACATTATGGCTATCTGTTCGCCTGCAATGTTATCGCCCTGATGGGCGTTTCCCTTTTGAATGCAAGGCTGGTAATGCGCCTAGGCGCACATCGCTTGTTTGCCCTGGGCACCTGTTTGACCGCCATTGGCGGCTTGACCTTGCTGTTCAACGCCATCACTGGATTTGCCGGTCTGCCTGGCATCGTGGTGCCCCTGTTTATCTATATCGGTGCCCTGAGCCTAATCGGCGCCAATGGCCTTGCCCTGGCCCTGGACCGCTTCCCCCAGGCGGCAGGCAGCGTATCCGCCTTGTCGGGTGGCCTTATGTTCCTGTTCAGCGCGCTGTCGGCGGGTGCGGTAAGCCTGTTACATGACGGCAGCGCCCTGGCCATGGCCGCCGTTATCGCCCTCACCGGGCTGTCCACCCTGGCGCTGCGATTCCGCCTGACCCGAACAAAGGCTCAATAATTGTATGGCGGCACCGTGATTCCATGGCATCTTGTGGGCAATGAACGTAAGGACATGTATCCGCCGCCTACATCATCTGATTGTCGCCGCTGGCCTTGTGGCACTGCTGGGCCAGTGCCAGCCGCTGCCTAAGCCATTCGCCGCCGCATACAAGGGTGATTTCAGCGCCGTCCAGATCGGCCCCAGGGCCGGCCTGCTGGTGTTGCCGATTGCGGGAACAGCGGAGTTGGAGGCCGGCTCCAAGCTGGCCAGCGCCATGGCGACAGCCCTTCGACGGCACGAGGTCACGGCCAGTACAGGCAAGGGCCATCGCCGCAGCCATTCGCTATGGGGCAGCACCGCCATGACGGGCAATGGCCGGCTGCGCCTAACCTGGCGCCTGCACAATGCGGCGGGGGAGGAAACCATGACCATCGTTCAGGAAGAAAAAGTCAGGCTCATCGACTGGCAACAGCCCAATAGCGCCCTGTTAGCCCAATTGGCCACCAACGGTGCCAGCGCCATAGATCGGCGGCTGCGCCGGGAGGAACGCGGCCAGGGCCGGCGAATCAGCTTGGCGCCAGTCACATTGGGTTCCGTGGATGGCGTACCAGGTCGGGGCGGTCGTCATCTGGCCAATGCCATGCTGACCGCCCTGGACGATGCCGGAGTGCCGCTAACGGAGGAGCCCGCGGATGACGGCTTTATCCTGCTGGCCAGCATGCGTGTGACACCCAGCGGCAGCGGCCCGCGGTTTCGGAAGCTAGAAATCGTCTGGCACCTGATCCGCCCCGACGGCCGGGAATTTGGCAAGATCAACCAGGCCAACCGGGTTCCCGCCGCACAGTTGCAGGGGGACTGGCGCCGCTTGGCGCAAGCCATCGCCCAGGCCGGCGCCCCCGGCGTGTTGGAGCTGCTGCGCCGAGACCCTGGCGGCTAGTCGCCAATGTGCTAGTTTTGATAATCGACAATGGGGAGGCATCGTCATGACCATTACCAGCCCGCTTTGGGGCGCGGAGTTGGACCACATCCGGTTGGATTCAGCAGATCCGGCGAAACTTTCGGCGTTTTACCGGGATGCCTTTGCCATGGCACGGCAGCCCTTGGCTGATGGCAGCATCTTGTTACGGGGCGCCGGCCGCCGCTTAATCATCGGCACGGGCGCGGCTAGCAGCCAACCCTATAGCGCCTTTCGCTTTGCCGACCAGGCTCGGCTGGCGACCTATAAAGCCCATTTGACCGCGCGGGGCGTCAACCCGATGCCTTCGCCCACCCCCCTATTCGCCGATGGCGCCTTTGCCGTGGCGGATCCCGATGGACGGCAAATGGTCTTTGGTCTGATCAATGATACATATGATGTGGAAGATGAAACCGTGGGAAGACATCCACCGGGGCGGCTGCAACATGTCGTCGTGGCCACCGCCAACCTGGCGCCGATGATGGCCTTCTACGAGGATACCCTGGGCTTCGTCGCGACCGATCATGTGCTGCGCGACGACGAAGATGATCATGCCGGCGGCCAGACCTTGACGGCGGTGTTCTACCGCTCCACCCCAGAGCATCATTCCTTTGCCATGTTCCTGTCCGACGGCGCACGCCCGGATCATCATGCCTATGAAGTGTCGTGCTGGAACGATATCCGTGATTGGGCCGACCACATGGCCACCTTGGAGATCAAATTATGGTGGGGGCCGGGCCGCCACGGCCCCGGCAACAACCTGTTCTTCATGGTCGAAGACTCGGACGGCCACAAAGTCGAAATCTCGGCCGAGTTAGAAAACATGGCCGACGACGACCCGGTCCGCCAATGGCCCCACAACGAACGCTCCCTCAATCTCTGGGGCCCTGGCTGGATGCGCGTTTAGAGACCCGAACCTTGCCAGTTTTCATCAGGTTCGGCAGGCGCTGATGCTAGACCGGCGGCCTTGATACCCTGAATGGCGCAATATTCATCTTTTTCCGAGGTATCGCCGCTAATGCCGACAGCGCCAATGACCTGCACGTCGCCATTCAACACCAATACACCGCCGGGAACGGGGACGAAGCGGCCATGGGAGGCGCCGACCAGAGCGCCCTGAAAGGCCGGACGCTCTCCTAATCGGTCACGAATGGTGCGGCGCTGGGTATGCCCATGCCGAGGGCCCCCCAGGCCTTGCCCATGGCAATATCCACCCGCAGGATGCCGCTGCCATCCTGACGCTTCAAGGCCACCGTATGGCCGCCCGCATCCAGTACCGCGACAGTCAACGGCAGCATCCCCGCCGCCGTGCCGGCGGCCAACGCGGCATCAATAATGTTGTCTGCCGCCACCAGGGGCATATTGGTCTTCAGATCATATAGATTTGGCTCGGTCATGTTGCCTATCTTGTCCGGTGACGGTCGATTTCTGGATTATCAAAGGGCTGAAAAGCGGTCAGGTCCTTGGTCTCGTGATAATGTTTCAGGGCCCAGACGCCGGTGGGAAAGGCGATCTCATCCCAGGGAATATCCTCCCAGGAAAACAGGCCCACATCCAGGCTTTCCTCGCCCGCACCCATTTCGGGACCGGTCATTCGCGCCCGGTAAAACATGTGTACCTGGCTGATGCGGGGGATATTATAGATCCCGATCAGGGCATCAATTTCGATCTTGGCGCAAGCCTCCTCCAGGGTTTCCCGCTCCGCGCCCTCGGCAGTGCTTTCGCCCTCTTCCATATATCCGGCCGGCACCGTCCAATAGCCGTGACGCGGTTCAATGGCGCGTTTGCATAACAGGATCTTATCCTCCCAAGTGCAGACGGCGCCAACCACGATGGTCGGATTAACGTAGTGGATCCAGCCGCAATCACTGCAGACATGGCGCTCGTGAGTGTCGCCGGCGGGGATGTCGCGGGCGAAGGGATAGCTTGAGATAGGTCCATTATTCATGCCCTTAATGTGGCATCAAGGCGCGCCCGCGTCCAGATTCAGGTTATAATGGACACAATCTGGTTGAATGGGAGGATGACAAAATGGCCGATGCTTTCAACCCATCCGGCGTGGCGGTGCCATTAGTGGCCTTTTCCAATGACGCTTGGCAACAGCCCGGCAGGATGCTGCATCTGCCGGAACAGGCTGGGGTGGATGCGGCCTCAACCCTGATGCAGATGGCAGCCTTGATTAAACCGGAATGTCTCATGGAGATATCCGCCGTGGCCGTCATTCCAGAAGATCGAATCAGCTAATGGACGTCGTCTTACAAAGTTTTATCGCCGGCTTTCCGGTTTTGATACTGCATATGCTGGTCACCCTAGCCATGCTGGCTGGCGGTGTCGTAGTCTACATCATCACCACACCCCATAAGGATTTCACTCTGGTGCGCGACGGCAATCTAGCCGCCGCGGTCTCCCTATCGGGGGCCATTCTGGGCCTGGCCATACCGCTAGCCTTTTGCATGGCATCATCAGTCAGCGTGGGGGAAATCGTGATCTGGGGCTTGCTCGCAGTGGTGATCCAGATTTTGGTCTTCCGCTTGAGCGATCTGTTGTTGAAGGATCTTTCGGCCCGGATCGAAGGCGGCGAGATGGCGCCCGCCGTTCTGTTGGCCGGGATCAAGTTATCGGTGGCGGCCATCAATGCCGCTGCGATCTCCGGCTAGCTTTCGGTTGCCGCCTTTATCATGAACCGGATTACCTATCTTATCACCATGCTGGCGGTATTGTATGGGGTCGTCAGCGCCTTGATGGGCGGGGGTGATGGCCCCCGCCGCCCACGCCTGGCCGCGCCGTTGCCGCCATCCAGCGACGTCGGGCCGGCCCAGCCGGCCAGACCATTTGGGCCGACGATCGAGGTCGATGTGGGCAGCAAGGGTTCCTCCACCGGCACCGCCTTTGCCATCACCGATAACGGCTGGTGGTTGACCGCGCGTCATGTCGCCCATGGCTGCGATGCTATATGGCTGCAAACCGCGCCGCGCAAAGGCTGGCGGGTCACCGATGTCCATCTTCATCCCAACGCCGATCTGGCACTGTTGCATACCCGAACCAGGCGGGCGCCTCTTAGCCTGGCGCGAGCTACGCCAGTGCGGGGTGATGACGGTTTTTCCCTGGGCTATCCGCAAGGCCGGCCAGGCGATGTACATGCCAGGGTGCTTGGCCAAGCGCGTCTGAAGTCCGTGGGCCGCTACCGCATCAACGAACCGGTCCTGGCTTGGGCCGAGGTCTCCCGCCGGCCAGGTAACCTGCCGGCTCTTGGCGGCCTCTCGGGCGGGCCCATGCTGGATGATCAGGGCCGGGTCGTGGGTGTGCTGGTAGCTTCGTCGAAGCGGCGAGGCCGGGTGATGACCACCGCGCAAGCATCCATCAATGAACTCCTGAGACAATATCCAGCGGTACGGGCGGCTAGCGGCGCTCTACCGCGGCTCATCGACGACAGCAGCTTCACCGCCACGGGCAAGACCCTGCGCCGCGATCTGACGATTGCCAAGGTCCTGTGCAAGGTACGTCAAGCCCGCCGCCGTCCATAGCGGTTTGTCCGCTGCTTGTTCAAGGAGCAAAAAAGCCGGCGCCCATGGCACGTTCCTGGCCGGGCAACGCCTTGAACTCTCAATCGGTTGACAGTGGGATCCAGTGACCTTCGCTTCCTATATTTTACGAAATTAGTACAGTTTAGTATTTAAGAAATCGCTAACGGAGCCCCAAAATCTCTCGGAAATTCCGAGACTTTCCAGATCACAAATGTAAACCATATGGTCCGTGGCGTTGTCGCCCATGATGAACAGGCGCTATGGTGGTGGCTTGTAATAGCGAGGCAAGGGTGGGAAATGCATGGCCGAGGGACAAAGCAGGGCGGCGCCGGGGCCGTTGGATGGTTTTCGGGTTCTGGATTTTTCCATGTTCCTGGCCGGACCATATTGCAGCCGGTTGATGGCCGATATGGGCGCCGAGATCATCAAGGTCGAGCCGCCGGGCGGCGACATGCTGCGCCATGCACCACCCTTCCGGAATGGGCAGAGCGCCTATTTCGGCCATATGAATTGCGGCAAGAAAAGCGTGGAATTAGACCTTAAAGAGGATCAGGGCTGGGAACTGGTGCGCCGCCTGATCCCAAGTGTCGATGTCTTGCTGGAAAATTTCCGTCCTGGTGTCATGCGCCGTCTGGGCCTGGATTACGAAAACCTATCAGCCTTGAAGCCGGATTTGATCTATTGCTCGGTCTCGGGCTACGGGCAAGAGGGGCCAGGCTCTCAACGGCCTGCTTTCGCGCCGATCATCCATGCCGCCTCGGGCTATGATCTGATCATGATGAAATACCAGGGTGATGGGGACCGGCCGCCACCGACCCGTTCCACCGTGGCCGATATTTTGGGCGCCACCCATGCCCTCGGCGCCATCAACGCCGCCCTGGTGCAGCGCCTGCGAACAGGCCGCGGTCAGCGTATCGACGTTGCCATGATGGATGCGATGCACAATGTACTGGCCTATGAATACCAGGCCGCCCAAATGGAAGCGCCCGATAGGCCCATTGTCTTTTCGCCGATCCGCACCACCGATGGCTTTGTCATGGTGGCACCGGTCAGTCTTGCCAACTTTTCCGGCCTGGCACAGGCGGCGGGGCGCCCGGAAATGCTTACGGATGACCGTTTCGCCGAGCTTTCCGCCCGGGTCAGGAATTGGTCGGTTCTGTTGGCGGAAATCGAAACATGGTCCATGACGCAAACAACGGATGCATGTGAAGCGGCAATCCTGGCCAAGGGCTGCCCTTGCACCCGTTATCTGGGATTGGCCGAATCCATGGCCGAACCACAGATCGCGTCTCGCGGCGCGGCGGTGGAAATCGGCGGTGTCGATGATCCTTACAAGGTTGGCAACTGCCCGGCACAATTCCAGGGCGCGGACGTGGGCGCACGGCCCTGGGTTGCCAGCCTGGGACAGCATACCGAAGAGATTCTCGCCGAGGCGGGATTAAGCGCAAGCTGAACCAGGATATTGCCCCAACTGTGGTCTTGGGGTATTTACACAACAGCTGCGTGATATAAAAATGGCATCATGAACCAGACGCTAACCGGCAAGAACATCCTGTTGATTATCAGCGGCGGCATCGCCGCCTATAAGTCGCTGGATTTAATCCGCCGCCTAAAGGAACGCGGCGCGGGCGTACGCTGTGTCCTAACGGGGGGTGGCGCGCAGTTCGTCACACCCCTGTCAGTCGCGGCCTTGTCGGAAGAAGCGGTCTTTCAGGATTTATTCTCTCTCAAGGACGAAAGCGAGATGGGCCATATCCGCCTTTCCCGCGAGGCTGATCTGCTGGTTGTCGCACCCGCCAGCGCGGATTTGATGGCCAAGATGGCGGCGGGACTAGCCAATGATCTTGCCTCCACCGTATTGCTAGCGACTGACAAGCCGGTTCTGTTCGCCCCGGCCATGAACACAGTTATGTGGGATCATCCCGCGACAAAACGGAATTACCGCATTCTGCTGGATGACGGCCTGCATGCGGTAGGACCGGGCCAAGGTGATCTGGCCTGCGGCGAAGTCGGCGCCGGGCGGATGTCGGAACCGCTGGAAATCGTTGCCGCCGCCGAAAACATTATTGCTGGGCAGCCAACCGGGCAACCCGTGGCAGCGCCGCTAAAGGGCCGCCGGGCCATCGTCACATCCGGCCCTACCTACGAAGCGATCGATCCGGTGCGCTATTTAGCCAACCGTTCCTCGGGTAAGCAGGGCCACGCCATTGCCGCCGCCTTGGCCGGGCTGGGTGCCGAGGTGGTGTTGGTCGCCGGCCCCAATAATCAGCCCGACCCCAGCCGCGTAACGATCCGGAACATCGAATCCGCCGCCCAGATGCTGGCGGCCTGTGAAGCGGCCTTGCCCGCCGATATCGCCGTCTGTGCCGCCGCCGTGGCCGATTGGCGCGTCGCCGGTGAGGCCGAGCAGAAGATGAAAAAGGACGGAAGCGGCCGGCCGCCGGCGCTGAACCTGGTGGAAAATCCCGACATTTTGGCGACGTTGAGCCAGATGAACGGCGGCCGGCCAAGTTTGGTCGTGGGTTTTGCCGCCGAGACGGAAAAGGTCGTTGACCACGCCCAAAGCAAACGAACGCGCAAGGGCTGCGACTGGATTGTCGCCAATGATGTAGGCACGGGCACCCGCGTCATGGGTGGTGATGAGAACACGGTTCACCTGATAACCGCTGCCGATGTGGAAAACTGGCCCAAAATGCCCAAGGACGCGGTCGCCACCACCTTGGCCAAACGTATCGCCGATCATTTCATAAATCATTTCGGCTCTGAATAGAGGTATGATCTCCATCCCTGTCCAACGATTGGCCCATGGCGCCGAACTTGCCCTGCCGCGGCAGGCCACGGCGGATAGTGTCGGGATGGATCTGTTGGCGGCGGTGCGGGACAAAGTCGTGCTTGCCCCCGGAGGCCGGGCCCTGATCCCCACGGGCATCGCCCTGGCCTTGCCCAGCGGCCATGAAGCCCAGGTGCGGCCTCGCTCGGGCCTGGCGTTAAAACATGGCGTGACGGTTTTGAACAGTCCAGGCACCATCGATGCGGATTACCGGGGCGAGGTCGGCGTTATCCTAATCAATCATGGCGACGCGCCCTTCACGGTGCAGCGTGGCGAGCGCATCGCACAATTGGTCATCGCCGCCGTGACCGGTGCCGTCCTCGACGAAGTTGAGCTCTTGCCCGAAAGCGGCCGGGGTACGAGGGGTTTTGGCTCCACCGGCACTGATGGTACTGATGGAACTGGGGGTTAGGAATGCTGCACCTTTCGAAGCGGACCCTGTATGTGCTGGAAGCGGTGTTGGACATTGCCTGCAATGCCCGCCCCAATCCTGTCCAGTCCAGGGATATCGCGAAACGGCAGGGCATTCCTCAGCGCTATTTGGAAGGCGCCATGCAGCATCTGGTGCGCGCCGGCATCCTGCGCGGCGTGCGCGGACCCAAGGGCGGCTATCGCCTGGCGCGGGAGCGCAGGCGCATTACCGTGGCTGAGATCGTCCGCCTGATGGAAGGCTTGGACGGCCATGACGAGGATATGGCCGAATTGGCCGGCTCGCCCTTGGGGCAGGCGGTGGTTCGACCCCTGTGGCAAGAACTGCACGATGACATGCTGGCCCGGCTGGAGGCGGTCAGCGTGGAAGACCTCTTTCGCCAGGCCCGCCAAGCCGGCGTCGCCGACGCCGCCAATTCAGGCAAACAAGGCGCTGATTTCGATATTTGAACATTTGGGCGGTATGAGTAGCCATGACAAAGCCTAGCAGTACAAACCAGCGGCACACCAAGGGACGGGGCCTGGTTTATGATTCGATCATCGATACCATCGGCAATACGCCATTGGTGCGCCTTTCCCGCCTGCAACAAGACGCCAGCGTCAAGGCAGAGATCCTGGCCAAGCTGGAATTCTTCAATCCCCTGGCCTCGGTCAAGGACCGCATCGGCGTGGCGATGATCGAAACTATGGAGGCAGCCGGCGAAATAGGTCCCGAAACCGTGCTGGTCGAACCGACCTCGGGCAATACCGGCATCGCACTGGCCTTCATCGCCGCCGCCAAGGGTTACCGTGTGATCCTGACAATGCCCGATTCGATGTCCGTCGAGCGTCGGCGGATGTTGTCCCTATTGGGTGCGGAACTGGTCCTGACACCGGCCGAAGCGGGCATCAACGGCGCCATTCTGCGGGCCGAGGAACTGGTCGCCAGCATGCCCAACGCGGTTATCCCACAACAGTTCGAGCATCCCGCAAATCCTAATATTCACCGCCATACCACGGCGGAAGAAATCTGGAACGACACCAATGGCGCGGTAGATATCGTGGTTGCCGGCGTGGGTACCGGGGGCACCATTACCGGCATTGGCGAAACCCTGAAAGGCCGCAAACCAGGCTTGTCGATGGTCGCGGTGGAGCCCGAGGACAGCCCCGTGCTCTCGGGCGGCGATCCGGGGCCTCATAAAATCCAGGGTATTGGCGCGGGCATCATTCCAGCCGTCCTGAACCGTGACGTCCTGGACGAAGTCCTGACCATCGGCAACGAAACCGCATTCGAGACCGCCCGCCGTGTGGCCGCGCTGGAAGGTCTGCCGGTGGGAATTTCATCAGGCGCAGCCCTGGCGGCGGCCCTAGAATTGGCGGAGCGGCCCGAGAATGACGGCAAGACCATCGTGGTGATCATACCATCCTTCGCCGAACGTTATCTGTCGACGGAGCTGTTCGAGGGCATGCCATGACGGAGCTGCAAGAGGAACAGATCCAGCGCTATGCCCGTCATATCGTGCTGCGGGAGGTGGGCGGTATTGGCCAATCCAAGCTATTGGCGGCCAAGGTTCTGGTGATCGGCGCGGGCGGCCTGGGCTCGCCATTGCTGATGTATCTCGCCGCCGCCGGCGTCGGCACCATCGGCGTCGTGGATGATGACGTGGTTTCACTATCGAACCTGCAACGCCAGATCGCCCATAGCACGGCTGATATTGGCCGGACCAAGGTAGAGAGCGCGCGTGATCGAGCCAATTGCCTGAATCCGGACATCACCTTCATGCCGCACCAGACGCGCCTGAACGCAGGCAATGTAATGGCGCTACTGGCCGACTACGATATCATCGCCGATGGCTCGGACAATTTCGATACCCGGTTCCTGCTCAACGATGCCTGTTATTTGGCCAAGAAAATCCTGGTCTCGGCCGCGGTGCTGCAGTTTGACGGCCAACTATCCACCTACAAGGCTCATCTTGGGGCGCCGCATCCCTGCTATCGCTGCATATTCCCCGAACCGCCCCCCGACGGCACCGTGCCAACCTGTGCCACGGGCGGTGTATTGGGTGCCATGGCCGGGATCATGGGCACCATGCAAGCGACGGAAGTGTTGAAGGAAATTCTTGGTATAGGGCAAAGCATGTCGGGCCGGCTGTTGATCCATGACGGCCTGGCCAGCGAAGCCCGCACAATCCGGGTCAAACCCGACCCAACGTGCGCGCTGTGTGGCGCAACGCCAAGTATCAAGGATCTAAGCCATTTTTGGAATTGACTTGCCCGCCGGCCCCCCTTCCCGGCCACCCCAATACGCATTTGGGAGCATGATCCCATGGGTGGCCGGGAAGGGGGGCCGGCGGCCTGGAGATTTGATAAATATCAAAAATATTCTAAGCGGTCACAACCCCTATTAAGGCAAGCGCCCCAGGCGTTCGCAGAGCAGGTCGAAAAAACCATTGCCATCAATTTTGTCGAGCACCAGGGCATTGGCGGCGCCGGCCTCACCGATGTCCCTGACGACGCTCTGGCCCATTCGTTCCACATCGTTGATTTCGATATCGACCAAGGCCCGGTGGCCGGAAAACAGCTCCGGCTGCAATAGATAGGCAATGACACAAGGGTCGTGCATGGCGGTATCACTCCGGCCATAGACCGTCAGCATTTCATGTGCCGCTTTCGCCGCCTTGGTGCCCACAGCGGCGATCTGGCCCATCCGCGCCCCAGAGATGGGCACTTGGCGGGTCAGGTTCAGGCCAATCATGACCAGATCAGCGCCCGAGAGGAAGACCAAGCGCGCGGCGTGCGGGTCAACGAAGAAATTGAACTCCGCATGGTCGGTAACGTTGCCCCGCTCGGACGAGCCGCCCATCAGCACCACCCGGCGGGCGCCGCCGAACGCGCTCTCCTGGTTACAGATCGCCAGACCCAGGTTGGTCAATGGCCCCAGACAGCACAGGGTAATCTCTCCCGGTTGGGCCGCCAGGCTTTCGTTCAGATAACCAACGCCGTTGACCGAGGCCAGGGGCACGGTGGGCTCCGGCAGGACGGCGCCGCCGATGCCGTCGTTGCCATGCACATCCGTGGTATGCAAATCGATCAACATGGGAGAGGCGGAACCGGCATGCACCGGCACTTCTTCCCGCCCGGCCAGGGCCAGGATCCGCTGGGCATTGTATTGCGTCTTAGCCAAGGTGACATTGCCGCCGACGGCGGTAACGCCAAGCAGGTCCAACTCATCCCCACTGGCCAAGGCCAGCAACAGCGCCAGGGCATCATCGACGCCCGGATCGCAATCGATGATGATGGGAATGCGGGCCATGACGTTTTGGGACTGCTATGCGGGAAGCAGCGACTCGTCGATGATCCGGTCAGGCGGATTATGGCCGTCAACGAAGGTGCGGATGTTGATCAGCACTTTTTCGCCCATGTCTATCCGCCCCTCGATGGTGGCGGAGCCCATGTGGGGCAGCAGGACAACGTTGTCCATTTCCAGCAGCTTCTTGTTGACGGCGGGTTCGTGTTCAAAAACATCCAGACCGGCGCCGGCTATGCGTCCCTCCTGCAACATGCGGACCATAGCATCCTCGTCGATGACCTCGCCACGCGCCGTATTGACGATATAGCACTGCGGTTGCAGCAACTGCAGCCGCCGGGCCGAGAGCAGATGATAGGTCGCCGGCGTATGCGGGCAATTGACCGAGATTATGTCCATTCGCGACAACATCTGGTCCAGGCTTTCCCAGTATGTCGCCTCCAGCTCCGCTTCCATGGCGGCATCCACCCGGTGGCGGTTATGATAGTGGATCGACAGGCCAAAGGCGCGGGCCCGCCGCGCCACGGCAGTACCGATCCGGCCCATGCCTATAATACCCAGGCGCTTGCCCCAAATACGATGGCCCAGCATCCAGGTCGGACCCCAGCCCTGCCAGTTGCCGGCACGCAAGACACGCTCCCCCTCGGCCACGCGCCGGGGCACGGACAGCATCAGGGCCATAGTCATATCCGCCGTGTCCTCGGTCAGGACTCCGGGAGTGTTAGTTACCATGATGCCCCGTTCGCGGGCCGCGTTATGATCGATGTGATCCCAACCGGTCCCGAACGAGGCGATTAGGCGCAGCCGTTCGCCCGCGTTCGCGATGACATCGGCATCAATCCTGTCCGTTACGGTGGGCACCAGAACGTCGGCGAACTTTACCGCCGCGATCAGGTCTTCATGGCTCATCGGGTCGTCGGTCACGTTCAGACGGGTGTCGAACAATTCCATCATCCGCGTTTCGGTCACATCCGGCAACTTGCGGGTCACGATAACCAAGGGTTTGTTTTGCGACATGAAACATCTCACGCAGGCATGGTTGGGGCCAGAAATGGCCGAAAAAATTCTCGCTCATACGTCTCTAGCAGACTGTGCGCCCGTCGACAAATGAACAGGTGGCGAATACATGCTTGACCTGCCGCTCATCGCCTTGGCATAACGTTGGGGTGAAGCTGATTTCTCGCATTTTTCTGCCCCTAACCCTGGTCGTGCTGACCATAGCCGCCGCGCCTGTCAGCAAGGCTGATGACGGGATGGCCAAGAAGGCCGCGCCGGCGGTGCGCCCTGGATCATCCGGGCTGCAGACACCTCGTTTCGTCTCGTTGTCGGCGGAAGTCGTCAATATGCGCGCCGGTCCCGGTGTGCGCTATCCCATCACCTGGGTCTATCGCCGTTTTGGCGTGCCGCTGCTCATCATGGCGGAGTACGAATCTTGGCGCAAGGTCCGCGATGCGGAAGGCACGGAAGGCTGGATGCACCGTAGCCTGTTAAGCGGCCGGCGCATGGCCATGCTGCGCACGGACATTGGTGAGTTTAGAAAAGCGCCGAAGGATGAAGCGCCGGTGGTGCTGCGGGCGGAAGCAGGCGTGATTGGAAAACTGCTCGGCTGCCAGGGTGCCTGGTGCCGGATGGAGCTGAATGAAACACGCGCCTGGGTGCCGCGCGGAGACATATTTGGCGCCTTGCCCAACGAACAATTCGAATGATGCGTTTAACGATAATCGCTGCCTTTGCGGTCATGGTCTGTCAGACGGCAGCGGCGGAGGTCAGGCGCTATGAACGTTTCGCGGATCAGAACGGAACCCATTACGGCTTGCTGCAAGATCAGCACGTCCATGCCATTTTCGATGCCCCCTATCGCCCCCATCATAGTACTGGTGCCGTGCGAGAACTGGCGGCGGTTACATTGCTGGCCCCGGTGCTGCCGGGCAAGGTCATCGCGGTGGGGCTGAACTACCGCAGCCATGCCGGCATGAGCGGCGGCGCCCAGCCGAAGCTGTTCGCGAATCTACCCTCCGCCGTGATCGGCCCAACCAGGCCATTGTGCTGCCATCTCACAGTTCCAGCGTTCATTACGAAGGTGAAATGGTCGTTGTCATTGGCCGCAAAGCCCACAATGTCAGTACCGCCGATGCACCAGAGCATATCTTTAGCATCGCCGTCGGCAATAATGTCAGCGCCCGCGATTGGCGGGCGGGTGATCTGCAGTGGCTGCGTGCCAAGGCCTCCGATACGTTCGCGCCCCTGGGTCCGGTAATAGTGCGCGGTCTGAATTACGCTGATCCACGGTGTCGCCACGATCATCAGTCATATCAGCCGCACCATTACCCTGCACCCTGGCAATGTCGTCTATACGAGGACGCCAGGGCGAACCAGCGCCTTGAAAGCCGGTGATGTCGTCGAGGTAAAGACCGAAGGCGTCGGCGTGCTGAAAAATCCGATGCAGGCCGAATAGGCTATTTTTCGGCCAGATCGAGGATGGCCGCGGCCAGGACCTGCACGCCCCGTTCAAAATCCGCCAAATCCATCTTTTCATGTGGATTGTGGCTGCCGTCATCGTTACGCACCAGCAACACCGCCGCCGGTATGCCAGCGCGGGCAAAGATTGAGGCATCATGGCCCACAGTGGCAAATTCGATGGCGGGAATGTCCAAATTCTTGGCACTGGCGAGCAGGCTCGTACGCAAACCTGGATCCAGCGGCGTTGGCAACGACCCCACCGACTCGCCCAGAACGAATTGAACCTGCCTGCGGCGCCCGATCTCATCCGTCATGGTACCGATGGCGGCCGCGAAACGGTCCTGGGAAGATTGCTCCGTACTGCCGAAGTTGATGCTGAAATGGCATTCACCGGGCACCTTGGTCAGTGCATGGTTCGCAGCATCGGTAAACAGCTTGCCCACGGTGAACACCGCCGAAGGATCATCACCGTCCTCTATCTCGTGCCACAACGCTTCCAACCGTTGCAGCAATTCCGTGACCGCCAAGACCGTGTCCCGACGCAGGCGCCGGGGCGTAGCGGCGGAATGCTGGTAGGCGCCATGACAAACGGCATCGCCATAGCGCAGATTACCGCGAATGGCGGTGGCGATGCCCAGGGGCGCATCCTGCTCGATCAACAAGGGGCCTTGCTCGATATGCAGCTCCAGAAAGGCCTTGGTGTTGGCGGGTCTGATTTCCGGAGCGCCGGCGCACCAGATCTCATCCACCGCCAGCCCCAGGTCTGACATATGGCCGGCGATGGAGCAGCCGCTATCCAGGCGCATCAGCGCATCAAACTCCGCCCGCTCCATGTTGCCCACGGCCAAGCGCGCACCCACATAGGCAATGCCGAACCAGACGCTCTCCTCGCAGCGCGTACCCATGGCGGTCAAATTGCAGGGTGGCACTTCTCCCAGTCGGCCTATCGCAGCCAGGGCAATGACGGCTGCTACGGCGCCCGCTAAACCATCGAAATTACCGCCGCGCGCGACGGAGTCCAGATGCGAGCCGCTAAGGATGCCCGGTGTATTTTTATCCCGCCCCAGCAAAATGGCGTAGGTGTTGCCAATGGCGTCCATGCGGGTTGTCAGGCCATGCTGTTGCGCGGCGTGAAGCAGGATTTCTGCCGCCGCATGGTCCTGGGTGCTCCAGGCCGGACGGGTAACGCCTTCGACGTCCCGGCTGGCGGCCTTGGCTTGATCGAATATATCTGCCGCCAGGGGCATCAGTTCCCTGACCGCGTCCTGTAACGCCTGTTGCCGGGCCGGGGCCATGGCTAGCCGTAGGAAAGTCGCTTTTGCACACTGACTGGGGCGCCGGCAAGAACATCGGCTATTTGCCTACCCGCGCTGCCGTCTCCGAACAGCGCCGATTTGGAATACCGGCCATGAGCAATTTGTTGCCGCGCCTTGGTCTCGACCTCGGCCCGGTCATAGCCCGCATGGACCACGTTCTCGCCATGCTCCCGCCGTGCCTGACGGGTGCCAACATCGACGGTGGGCGTGCCCAGAAATGCACCCTCACGCAAGCCGGAGGAGGAATTGCCGATCAGACAGGCCGCATTGGCTATCAGGCGGGCATAATCCTCGGGCGTGAAGTTGCGGTAGAAATGCAGCTTGCCGTCGCCATTGATCTCGCGATGCATGCGCAAACCCTTGGAGACATCGTCGGAGCCCGCATCCACGTTCGGCCACAACCAAGCGGTCTGCATATCCAAAGCCAAAACGGCCGCCAAGGTCTCCTGCACCTGCTCGAAGCCTTGGCCAAATTCCGTGGTGACGGGATGTTGCAGCACCACCAGGTAAGGCTGGCTCGGGTCCAGAGTAGCGCCGACGCCTTTGTTGGAGGTGAATAGATCAGGCGGCAAGGCCAGGTCCAGATCAGCAATCAGATCAATCGCCGGGCAGCCGGTCATATGCACCCGCACCTCTTCTTCCCCCATACGCAACAAATAATCCTTGGCCAATTCCGTGGCTGGAAAATGCACGTGGGCCAATTTGGAGACGGCATGGCGGACACTTTCGTCGATGCTGCCCGTGACCTCGCCGCCCTGAGTATGGGCGACGGGAATATTCATGTAGGAAGCGGCAATGGCGGTGGCAATGGTTTCAAAACGGTCGGCCACGGTCAGCACCACATCAGGGCGCAGGTTTTCGAACTGGGTCGACAGATCCATGATCGCCATGCCGGTGGATTTCGCCATGGTGGTCGGGTTTTCGCCTTCAACGATGGAATAGACTGTGGCCGAGGGTTCGAAGCCATCGGCGCGGATATTGTCGACCGCATGGCCAAAGCGATAAAGCAGCGCCGAGGCGCCGACGATGGTTTGTAATTCAAGATCGGGATGATCCTGGATCGCCCGCATGACCGATTTGATCCTGCCATAATTAGCCCGGCTGTTGACCACGACGCAGATTTTGCGCCGGGCTTTGTTACTACTCATTGCAGATCCTCTAGACGCAGCAAACGGTCAGCAGCCACGTCGTGGGCCAAGGTACGGCCCAGCATTTCCTCCAACCGGGTCGCGGCAATGCCCGTGCCTGGTTTCTTGGCGGTTACCATATCCGCCGCCAACACGGTGCCCTTGCCAAGTGCCCGCGTGGGCGCGAGGCTTCTGGTGAACAGGCCGCGCATGGTTTCCAGTTCATCGGCGATCACGTCCTTGTCAACCGGATTGGCATCCATCTGGGCAAAAGCTTCTCGGGCGTCAGCGACCTGGCGAAACTGGTCAAAGGTCAATGATGCCGGTACGTCGGGGCCGAACAGGCCGCGGTCAAAGGTGACATGCACCTCGATCATATCGGCGCCGCGGGCCAGGGCGGCCAGGCTGGGAAACGGGCTGCCGCTGTGATCGGACAAGCCAACCGGGCAGCCATGAGCATCGCGCAATTCATCAATCACGTTCAGACCAACCGCGTCCAGGGGCGTGGGATAGCGCGAGGTGCATTGAAAAAGCGCCAGATCGACACCCAAGGCACGGATGCCGGCGGCGCTGTCGGCGATCTCGGCCCAGCGGCTCATCCCCGTGGAGAGCAATATTGGCCCCCCCGTCGCCGCCATGGCTGCCATCAGATCCATGGATTTATATTCACCAGAGCCGATCTTCCAGGCCGGATGGCCCAGTTTGTCCAGCAGTTCCACCGCCGCGACGGAAAATGCGGAACTGAGGAAAATCAGTTCTTTCTCGGCTGCATGTTCCGCCAGTCCAGCCCATTGCTCGGGTGTGAATTCCATACGGTGCCAATAATCATAGCGGGTGGCGTCTTGCTTTGAGAACTTAACCCGGAATTCTTCATCCAGGGTGGATTCCGCCGCCGCGATATGGGTCTGAAACTTGATAGCATCGGCACCGGCGGCGGCGGAGGCATCAATGAAGGCATGCGCCGTGCCCAGGCTACCGTCATGGGCCTGGCCGACCTCGGCAATCAACAGCGCCGGGGCGCCATCGCCGACGGCCCGGCCGCCGATCTTGATACCTCTCACGCTCATGCGGTCCTCCATTCCGGCACATCGCCCTCGCCCAAATCCCAGAACAATCCCGCCATGATCTGCAGGCCTTCACGCATAATGGGTTCCAAGGCGTGTTCGTTCGGCGCGTGCTGGGAACATGCCGCATAGGAATGGGGCACCCAAATGGTGGGTAGCCCAAGGGTCTCGGCAAAAATATCGTTGGGTAGGGAACCGCCCAGGTTGGGTAGGATGGCCGGCTCCATGCCCGTTGTTTCGCGTAACGATGCACTGGCCCATTGTACCCAAGGGTGATCGGGTAGTAGGCGGGAGGCGCGCATGACGAAGCCTTCATTTTTCTGCCCCACGGCGACGTCGTGAAAGCCGTTAGCATCCAAATGGGCTCGAATGGCGGGCAGGAAGGTAGCGGGATCGCGGTCAACGGTGAAGCGGATCTGGCACCAAGTCTTGGCATCGGGGGGGATGGCGTTGGCGACCCGGTCCGGGTTGGCGACCTTCATGGCCAGGACTTCAAAGGCGTTCCAGGCAAACACCCGCTCCTCCGGCGTCAGACCAGGCTGACCCCAGTCCTCCTCGACCACCGGGCCATCATCGCCGCCGCCGACCTTGATCCTGGAAAGCACCTGCCGCACGGAAGCCGGAATTTCCTCGGGCCGTAGCTCCGGCACCAGAATTTCGCCTTTTGGCCCGACTAAAACCGCCAATGCATTCGCCATGCGGGTGCCGGCATTGGAAATCAAACCGCCCCAGTTGCCCGAATGATGGGCGCCCTCGCGCAGGTCAATCGTCATTTCGAAATTAAGGGCGCCACGGCTACCCATGAACAGGGTGGGCTGATCCGGCGCCAGACGCGGCCCATCCGAGGCAATCAACAGATCCGCCCGTAATTCCTGCAAATGACCGGCGGCGAAGGCGCCGAGACCAACCGAGCCGACTTCCTCGGACATCTCCAGCAAAATCTTGCAATTGAAGCCCAGGCTTCCCCGCACCTGCAAAACCGACGCCAGGGCGGCGAGATTAATCGAATGCTGCCCCTTGTTGTCCGCCGTGCCCCGGCCATACCACCGCTGCCCGTCCTTGACCATGCTCCAGGGATCGCGGTCTTCGCGCCAGTCCCCTTCAAAGCCACGCACGACATCGCCGTGGCCATAGCTCAACAGGGTGGGCAGGTTGGGGTTTTCCATGCGTTCGGCCACCAGGAACGGGCCGCCACGGGGGTCAGGATTGGCATGGATCGCCACCGTGAAACCAAGACCCTCCAGCATGGGGGTCATTTCCTCAACTAGATAGCGCTCCAGTTCAGGGCGCAGTTCGCGGACCTGGGCCGAGGAACGAATGGCAACCCGGCGGGACAGGTCCTCGAAAAAGGCACCGCTATCGAAATGATCCGCCGCTTTGGCAATGGCTGTGTCACGCGTCATACTGTGCCCTCTATTTGTTACCGGCCAGACAAATAACGAGGCCATCTACAGCCTGCCTTACAGCACCCGGGCAATGCTGTTCGACGGCACCTTGACCCTGACCTCCCGGCCCAGCAGATTGAGCAGGATAACCACCCGTTCGGCATCGCCACAGCTCTCGAACAGGCCCACATGATCCGCCATGGCACCGCTTTCCAAACGCACCAGATCACCGGGCGCCAACCTGTTCGGATCCACCAATCGAACGTGGCCGGCCTCGTCCTCGCGGCTACGGATTTCCTGTATCACCGCATCCGCTATCAGGCCCGGCCGCTCGCCAAAGCTAACCAGACTAACCACGCCAGGGGCGGTGTTGATGGAACGCCGGCCGGGAGACTTCGGATCGGCGGTGACAAACAGATAACGCGGAAACAGCGGCGCATTGACCCAATCGGTCTTGCGCGCGTGCCGCCGTTCCTTAAGGTATTCCGGTAAATAGACCTCAAAACCACGCTCCCACAGGTTGCTGCGCGCCCACCGCTCCGTCCGGGTATGCGTGTATACCGCATACCACTGAGTTGAGGGCGAGGTCATGATGGTGTCTCCAATGAGTCTATATCCACCACTTCGCCGGTTGGGCCGTCACGAAGTAGAGGCGAGGAAATTTTTAGCAATCCAGGCGCTCTTATCGCGTCCGGACCGAATTGGCCAGCCAGTTTTTCAAAGCTGCCCTGGGGGTCTTTTGCATCGCAGATCAGGATCAGATCAAAAGCGGGCAGAGAGGTCGGATCGCGGACCAGATCGACATGGCGAAAACGGTTCGCAGTTGCGCCTTCGTCGGCCACGCCCACCACCTCGACCTCATGTTGCAGAGCACATAAAAGTGCGATTTCCGCCAGTTCGCCAGCGCCCACAAGGGCAACCCGGCACAGCCCACTGTCGGCGGCTTCACCAAGCAATTGGTCGCACTGGTTTCGGGCCTTGCGATAGAAGTCGAAGGAGCGGAAAAGATAGTTCGCCGTCAATCGCGACTTCTCGCCAAAACCCTTGGGGGTGAGGTAGTAGGCATAGCGATTCGGCGGAGTTCGCCGCACCTTGACCAAACCCATCCGGACGCAACGTTTCAGATAGGCATTGGTCAGCCCCAGAGCGATGTTCAGGCGTGCCGCTAGGCCACGCTGTGATAGGCTCTCCTCGCCATCTACCGCGTGCAGCATTTCCATTGTAATACGGGTTTCATTGTCCGCACAGTCAGCGGTACTCTCACCCTCATCCAAAGTCTGTTCGCTGCTCATCCCATGCCCTCAAACACCGGCTGGAGTGAGCCCAGCCGAATCGGTGTTCAGATGGTGAACACTACCGCGTTCATGGGATGAACGTCAAGAAAATGCGGCGTTGATTACAATCTGGAGCATGCCGCGGCTAATCCCGCAATAGCAGCGATCTGGCCTGATCAATGGTGCTACGCGCCATGACCGCCAGACCCGCATCATCGGCGCTGCTCACGGGATGGTCAATCACACCGAATGAATAGTCCGGCATGCCCAAGACACGGCACATCAATTCCGCCGCGCTGACGAATTGCGTCGTCATGACGCCGATCGCTGGGACACCTAGTCGCTCTGCTGTTACTGCGTCATGCAAACTGCACGACGAGCAACTGCCTCAATCGCCAAGGCCCGAGATGACTGCGTCCCATCGTGAAATTTCCGCTACAATGGCCGGGTCAGCGGGTGCGCTGTAGTTCGATTTCACCCGCACGATCACATCGGCGACACCGAACTCATCCCGCAGCATTTTGTCGAGATGGGAAAAATACCCAACAGTGCCTTCCTTGCCGTTGGAGATAAAGCCAACGGTCTTGCCCTGGAGCGAGGCTAGGCGCGGCGCGGGGTTGCCCAGCTCCGTCGCCATCTCGCTACTCGGGTCCAATACCTGCAATGTCATTACGATCCCCTTCCTGAGGTATTTAAACTCTACGTTCTTGGCGGCTCACAATCGAGGCAGATGCCGATGGCCATGGTTACCGCATGGCTCTTATGGCCCAGCCAGGGCGGAATGACTGCACCAAATCCTCCCGCCGGTCCGCCGGCCGCGATGACCAGCAATTGATCCGGGCTTGCCATCGCAGGATAAACCGTATCGCCTCGGTCACGCACGACGGATCCCTTGCCCACTTCCGCCCATTCCCGGCGGTGAATGCGGGCGCGTTCGAAAATGAATTCCTGAACATCGGCCTTGCTCCACCCCACTTTCTGCAAATGGCGGCGCAGCTGCTGAGGTACGATGATGGCGTAGTTGCCGGGCCAGATGGAATAATGCCGCATGTTTGCGCGAATTTCCGCCGCGAACGTCTCCAGGATCTCCCTAGGTTCCGTGGTCCATTCATTCATGATCTGGCGCGGCGCGCCGGCGGCCATGACGGTGACAGCTGAGGCCTCTTTTGGAATATCGTTCTGCTCCGCCAAGCTCAACCAGTTGCTGTCGTCCTCGTCTTCGGCCAGGCAATAACTGATCTTGCCCGGATGGCCGATGGTAGAACGGTCAATACCGCCCGGCCGTACATCGAAAACATTGATCAGGATCAGGCGCAGGGCGCGGCCTATGGCGGTGGTGGCCCGGTCGCTGGCGCCCAGCACGTTAAAGGTCGGACAGGCGGATAATTCCTGGCGGATCGGTCCGTTCAAAACCAGCATGACGGCGCAGCCCCCCGTGCTGGCCGTGGCGCCATGCAGCAGGAATTCCGGCTGCATCATGGCCGTCACGGCGGCGATAACGACCGGGAAATGCATGGGCAGGCAGCCCGCCATCACCGCATTAATGGCCAGTTTCTCCACCGTGATCGGACGTTCCCGCACCGGTTCGACGCCGATCAGTTGTTCGGCGGGCATCATGGCCCATTCCAGACAAGCCTCGACCGCCTCAGCCGTGGGCGGCACGATGGGCAGGCCGTCGGTCCAACCATTGCTGTGATAGAGCTCCTGTACGGCGTTGAAATCCGCCGCCTGATGAACTTTCGATGCGAGCTGCACGATCCCTTACGCTCCCAGCTTATTTAGAGGCCCATTTCCTTGGCAATGATATTACGCTGGATTTCCATGGCACCGCCACCAATCTCAAATAATTTTGCGTCCGCAAAGTGCATAGGCAGACCACTTTCCACGCTGTAGCCGAAACCACCCAACAGCTGCAGGCCCTGATGCGCAACCATCATATAGGCCTCAGCGCCGGCAACCTTCGCCATGGAGGCCTCCCTGTGGCAGCTGCTGTCATTCTCCAACTTCCAGGCTGCCCGGTACGTCAGCAGCCGCGCGCTGTCCACAGCCATCTGCATATCAACTAATTTGTGACGTATCGCCTGCAAGCGTCCCAAGGGCCGGCCAAAGGCGATGCGCTGGTTCACATAGTCAAGCACCATGTCGATGATGCCTTGCGCCGCGCCGACGCCAATGGCACCATGGTAGAAACGTTCGTTGTCCAGACCGCCTAGTAATCCTTGCCAGCCATTTCCGCGGCCACCGATAATGGCGTCCACCGAGACATGAAGGTCATTGAAGGCAATGGAATAGGTCGGGATCATGGCCATGCCCAGAGTTTCGATCCGATGGTATTCGATCTCTGGCCGCTGACCGGGATTTTCCACCAGAAACAACGTAATGCCGTCATGCTTCGGTTTATCAGGATCGGTGCGCGCGGCGATGACGGCAAAGCCGGCACTTTCGATCTGGCTATTATACATCTTGGTGCCATTGATCAGATACGATCCGTCCGCCTGCTCCTCCGCCCGCGTAGAGATGGCAGCGGCGTCGGAGCCGGCCTCCGTCTCGGTCAGACAAAGCGCCAACTGAACCTCGCCACGCACCACCTTGGGCAGAACCAGATCTTTCTGTTGCTGCGAGGCAAATCGCGCGATCTGCGGCCCGACGATCACGGCGGCACGGCCATAATGGGTCGCCAGGGCGGAGGAGGCGCGGGACAGCTCCTCGACGAAAACCACCATGCCCGTGGGGTCTACTTTCTCCAGGCCGCTATATTCAGGCGGCAGCAGAAAGCCAAACACGCCCAGTTCACCAAGCTTCAAGAATGCCTCGCGCGGCGGTTCCACCTTGTCGTGGACCCATCGCAGAATTTTCTCCCGTGGAAACTCGGTCTCAACGAAACGCCGGGACATATCCTTCAGGGCTTGATGCTCGGGGCTTAAACTGAAATCCATCTAACTGACCTGTTGCTACGTTTATTCCACGGGTAACTATAGTGTGCCGGCGGCGACCCGTGCCTCGACATTACGTTTGATCTTTTCCAGGCAAACCTTGGCTTCGGCATCGATCCGCTCGATCATCTCGGCCGTCGGTGGTTTGGGCCGGGCCGGGTTCAGTATGGTGCGGGTATAGCGCACCTGATCGCCGACTTGCTCCACATCGTAACGGGCAATAATTGGTCCGATAAATTGAGTCCCAGTCTCGGCGATCCACAAATGGGGCGGCTCACACTGCAAGACGCGCCAATTCAAAACCGCCGGACCGGTACGCGTGTGCCATTGTTCGCAAAAGGTATCGCCGACAACCAGCGGCCGGTTGGGGCTATCCATTTCGTGCGAGGCGGCGATCCATTCCGACCAGGAATTGGGGTTGGAAATATAATCCAGCACCGCCTTGGCCGGCGCGTCTATCAAAATGTCATGGCTGCGTTCGAAGGCGGATGTATCTGTCATGGTTTCGGTTTCTTTTTTTATTGTCTATGTCATGGGCCATGGTGGGCATGAGATGTTATACCAAGGCGCATCGATATAAATCGAGTCGATTGGACAAGGTCATGATCAAAATAAACGGCGAACGATTGCTGGAAGATCTGCGGACATTGCGCGCCATGGGTGCCGCGGGCATCGGCGTTGTGCGGCCGGCTTTTTCCGAGATAGACATGGCCGCCCGACGCTGGCTGGCGGAGCGCTATCAAGACGCCGGGCTGGAAACCACGATCGACGGTGTCGGCAACGTGCTGGGCAGATCCACCAACCCAGGTCCAGCCCTGTTGATCGGCTCCCATTCCGATACCCAGCCCACGGGCGGCTGGCTGGACGGCGCCCTCGGCGTGGCATATGGCCTGGAGGTCGCGCGCGCCCTGGCGGAAGACCCCACGACTAAGAACCTACCAGTGGATGCGGTATCCTGGCAGGATGAGGAATCCCGCTTCTATGGTTGCCTGGGCAGCCGTTCCTTTTGCGGTGGCTTTCCGGCCGAGGCGGAAGACGGCCTAGCGGACAAGGACGGCGTCACCCTCTCGGATGCCCTGGCCCAGGCAGGGCTGACCGGCGTGCCGCGCCTGTCTTCGGCGAATCATGACTATTTGGGCTTCCTCGAGGCGCATATCGAACAGGGCCCGCATCTGGAAAATGACGGACTGCGCATTGGCATTGTTGAAAGCATCGTTGGTCTGGGCGGTATGGTCTTTACCTTCACCGGACAGCAGAACCATGCGGGCACGACAATGATGGCCGGACGCAAGGATGCGGCAACGGCGCTTTATGCCCTGGCCAATGCCATAAACGAAGAATTTCCCAAGGTTGCGGGCGTTCGTTCCGTCTGGACCATGGGCCGGGTTCTGCTGCGCCCCGGCGCCCCGTCCATCGTTCCCGGTTACGCCGAGCTGGAATTGCAGTATCGGGACGTGGACACCGCCATTCTGGACCGCTTCGAGGCAACCGCTCATCGCCTGGTGGGAGAGATCAACAAACGGGGCGGCGCCGTGGTCGAGGCGAAGCCATCAAGGGTACGCATCGCGCCAGCCCACATGGACGCAGGCTTCCGCGGCCATCTGGCCAAGGCGGCGGAAAGCCACGCGCCGGGCAACTGGACCGCCATGCCTTCGGGCGCCTTCCACGATGCCGCCGTAATCTGCACGGTGATGCCCAGTGCCATGCTGTTCATCCCATCCATTGGCGGTATCAGCCACGATTTCGCCGAGGACAGCCATATCGAGGATATCGTCCTGGGTTGCGAAGTGCTGGCAACGGGGGCTGCATCCATACTGTCCGCGGCGGTGGAGGCCCGTGCCTGATGGAAAGTATGTCCGGATTGTGGACCGAGGTTCTTAGTGTTTGGCAGACGGCGCTGTTTGGCGTCGGCGTAGGCCAGGTGTTGTCAGCGCTGGCGGTGTTCATATTGTTTCTGCTGTTGCGCCGCGTTTTTACTCGAATCGTGCTGGGCACCTTAGGGAGCATTACCCGGCGCACCATGAATGCTTTTGATGATGAGCTGATCACGGCCCTGGAACAGCCGCTACGCTTTGTCTTTGTCATCATCGGATTGTATGCGGCGATCCAGGTGGTCTCGTTCCCGGAAGAGATCGATGTCCTACTGACCCGCCTGGTACGGTCCCTTATCGCTTTTGCCATATTCTGGACCCTGTACCGCTGTGTCGCGCCACTATCATTCCTGATCGACAAGGCCTTTGGCGCCCTTGGCCACACAACCCTGGGCGATAGCCTGAAGGAATTCGTGGCAAAGCTGGCGTGCTTTGTCATTGTCTGCGTCGGCGTCGTGGCGGTGCTGGAGGAATGGCAATTCAATGTGGGGGCGGTGCTGGGCGGCCTGGGCCTGGTGGGCATGGCGGTGGCTTTTGGGGCGCAAAACCTGATCGCCAACCTGTTCGCCGGCGTAACCATTTTTTTGGACGGTATTTTCGAAAAGGGCGATTGGATCAGGGGCGCGGGCGTCGAGGGCACGGTGGAGGATATCGGTTTCCGCACCACCAAGATCCGCCGCTTTGATAAGGCTCTGACAACCATTCCCAATGACAAGCTGGCGGGAGACGCGGTGATCAATTTTTCACGCATGACCAACCGGCGGATTTATTGGAAAATCGGCGTCGAATACAGCGCGACTGAGGGGCAGTTGCGACAGATCGTCAACGGCATCAAGGAGCACATCTACGACAACGACGATTTTGAAACGGACCCAGCGAAAGTGACGACGCTGATCCATGTGGACAGCTTCAACGACAGCTCCATCGACATCCTGCTATATTGCTTTACCTCCACGACCCGCTGGCCGCAGTGGATGCGGGTGAAGGAAGACTTGGCCTTCGCCATTAAGGGCATCGTAGAGGGGACGGGTAGCGGCTTCGCCTTTCCGTCCACATCCATTTATGTCGAAACCTTGCCGTTCGGCACACCGGAAGCCTTTCCCAATGCCGCAAACACATCATCCAACGTATCCCCTAACGTATCGGAGGAAACCCAATGAAACTATTCGTTTCCGGAAACTCCCCATATGCCCGTCGCGCCCGCATCGCCGCCCGCGCCGCCGGCCTGGCGGTAGAGGAAGTCGATGCCTCTCCTCTGGCCGCCGAGAACCATTTCCTGCTGCAACACGGTCCTGGCGCCAAGGTCCCGGCACTGGAGACGGACGCAGGCAACTTTCTTTGTGAGACCTTGATCATCAGCCGCTATCTAAATGACCTCTCGGGCGGAAAACTATTGCCGAGTGATGCGGTGGCAGCCGAGGCGGTGCTCGAGCTTGAGGGGATCAGCTCCCTGCTCATGGATACGCTGTTCCATTGCTCCTATGAAAAACGCCGCGAACCCAGCGAGCAATCCCCCGCCGTTATCGAAAAGGAAAGCTTGCGCGCGCGCCGCTGTTACGATGCCCTGGAAAACCGGCTCGCCGGTCAAGACGCGATTCTCAACCTCGGCACCATCGCCGCGATCGCCTCCCTCGGCTATGCCGATTGGCGCCACGCCGCCGACGATTGGCGCAAGGGGCGGGAGGGCCTGGCGGCCTGGGCGGACGCAATGATGAAAATTCCGGCGGTCGCAGATACCTATCCGGTTTTTTAGAATACACCTAGTATCAGGGTCAAAAGCCTCATTCTTGAAGAGACAAATTGGCATCATCCACCATCTTTTCAGTAGTATTGATGTTGCGATAGCACATTCAATATTAGTAATTTGTGATTTTGATCCTTATCCGTTCCGAAATTAGACCAATTTCCCATTGCGAAAGGTTATAGCCGCGGTGCATGTCTACAACTACATGTATTGGTCATGCAGTTGTATTTGATATGGTCTTGTGCTTTGAGAATTCTTGTATTGGATGATGAGACTGACTTCGGATCCGCGGTCAGGCAGTATCTTGAACGCGATAGGTACTCGGTTATCGAAGCCGCCGATGGCCGCCGACAAAGCGTACCCCTGACCAATACCTTCGCCAAGGCGTTTTATGCCCATATTGACGAGGCCGTCCGAAAAATAACGGAAATTCCGCCCCAGCCTTAGTGAACACTACAGATGTGCGGCTATTGCCTTGTGCCAGGTCGAATCCGCGCCGTCGCCGATGGTGGTGATGTGTACGTCCAGCAGATATGGCTCGCCCGTGGCTTGGGCATCCTTGCCGCGCTGTAACGCGGCTTCCAACTCGCCCGGCTCATGCACATGCTCGCCCTCGATACCCTGGGCCTTGGCCAGCAGCACGAAGTCGATAGCTGGGTCGCCTAGATAGGTTTCAGGATACTTGTTCTGGTCCTTCATGTTGCCGCCCCAGGCCGCGAAGTTGGTCCGCACGGTCTGATAGTTCATGTTGTTCCAGACCACGGTCAGGATCGGCAGGCTGTAACGCGCCATAGTCCAGAAGCCCGATGAGCTGTACATCACGCCGCCATCGCCGATGGAAAGCACCACGGGACGGTCGGGTGCGGCCAGCTGCGCCCCGATGGCGCTTCCCAGACCGTATCCGAGGCTGCCGCCGGCGGTGCGCACCAGGCTCATGTCGTTGTCGCCATAGCCAAATGGCATGAGATGATCAAATGCCCGGAAATTCTCGGACACGACGACAGAGTTGCTGGCCAGATTACGCGCCATGGCATCGCCCAGGTACATGGGATGGATGGGATTGTCCTTGGCATGGCTCAAGGCGCCGTCGGATTGTTTGGCCAGGCGCGCCGCGCTCTGTTCCCCCAGACCCATCTTGCGCTTCTGAATATGGGCCAGGTTTGCATGATCGGGCTTCCACAAAGCGTTCAAGGCGCGCAAGGTATGATTGACATCGCCCAGGACATCAAGGTCCAGGGCAAAGGTATTGCCCAGCATGGCCGGATCCTGGCCGATACCGATGATCATGCCGGCGTCGGTGAATTTCTCGTCCTCGGCGCTGGCGTGGGTGTTCTGGCGATAGCCGATACAGCAAACCACGTCGTAGCCTTTGTCGGACATGCCGTCGATCGGGCCGACATAGTTGGGATGCTGCATGGGGAAGCCGCCGTAATCGAAAAACCCAACGGCCACGGGCAGGGCGTAATTTTCCACCAGATCAAGCAACTCGCGCGTTCCGCCCGAATTGCGCACGTCCGGTCCGACGACGACCAGCGGATTTTCCGCATTTAGCAGGGCATCATGAATTTTTTCCAGGGTGCCGCCGTTGGGCGTTTGCGCCACTTCCAGGCCCTGGGCAGCCTGGATCGTGGCCTCGATCCCGGTTTGATCCAAAGCGGGGGAAGAATAGGCCACATAGACCGGTCCCGTGGGCATGGTCATGGCTTCCTTGAAGGCCCGACGCGTCGCCATAGCGATGCCGCCGCCGTCCGTGACCTCCCAGCGGTTCTTGGTGATGTCTTCGACAGCGCCCATTTGGCTGAAGCCACCGGACGCACCCAGGGTGTTGTGATCGCCGAACGAGCCGTTATCGCGCATGGCGGCGGTGACCACCATGGGCGTGCCATCGAAATAGGAATTCTGCAACTGCCCCGAACCCTGGCGCGTACCGGCAGCTAGATGCACGTTCACGAAGGATGGCTTGTTGGCCGCCTTGGCATAGCCATCAGCGGCCGAGAGAACGAGGGATTCCGCCAGCAGCAGGATCGGTTGCACGCCGGGCACGGTAAGAAAGGCATCAAAAAAGCCCGCCTCGGCGCTGCCTGTGTTGGTGAAGGCATATTCGACCCCTTGTGCGACCAACTGATGCATCAGTACCTCACCGCCCGTACCACTAACCTTTGTCCTGCTCATGAAATCTAACCTCAACTGAATTGCCGTGGCGGTGTTGCCCATGCTTGATCTAGCCTAAGCCTAGAGACAGCAGCCAAGTCAATCAAGACGGCGAAGCGTATAGATGCGAAAGTTGGGCGCGTGCGCGACGGTTACGGCTTCTGCCGCAGCAACCAGCCGAAGATCACCGTCGCGGCCACGGCGCCCACCAATTGTGCGGCGATGAAGGCCGGCGCGTCGCCTGGCGCAATGCCCGAGAAGGTATCCGTGAAGGTCCGCGCGATGGTCACCGCCGGATTGGCGAACGAGGTCGAGGCCGTGAACCAATAGCCCGCCGTTATGAACAGGCCGACCGCATAGGGCACCGCATCGGGGCGGAACCGCACGCAACCCAATATGGTCGCGATCAGGCCAAACGCGGCCACGAATTCGGCGAACCATTGCCCCGCGCCGGTGCGGGCGTTGGTGGATATCTGCAATATGGGTTCGGCAAACATTATGTGGGCGGCAGCAGCGCCGCAGATCGCAGCAACAATCTGTACCCCGATGAACACCGCAGCCTCGCTCGGCGCGATCTCCCGCCGCAGCAGGAAAGCCAAAGTGACGGCGGGATTGAAATGCGCCCCAGAAATAGGCCCGAAGACCAGGATCAGCACCGCAAGGATGGCGCCGGTGGCAATCGTGTTGCCCAACAGAGCCAGGGCCACATTGCCGCCCGCCAGGCTCTCCCCCATGATGCCGGAGCCGACCACGGCCGCCAGCAAGAATGCCGTGCCGATAAATTCCGCCGCCAGCCGCCGCCCGGAACTAAACCCCATTTAGCTAAATCCCCTGCAAAGTGGTCCCAAATTAGCTATTCCAGGACAGTGACCTTGGCGCCGTCGTCCTCAACCAGAAAATGGCTACCGGGATAGCCGGCTGCCACCGGAATCCGCAAGGTCCGCCCCTTTGGGTGTTCGGCGGGCTCGGGCTGCACGGTCACGGTGGCCGTGGCCCGGGCCGCGGCCATGGCTTCGTCGACGGTCTTGTATTGCGCCAGCTTCAACAAATTCATCCGGGTTGGAAACACAATGGTGCGCTTACCCATTTCGGCATCGGCCACCGCCGCCTCGGGCCGCAGCCATTCGGAATCCGTGGACTCGGAACCATCATGGAAGGCGACATGATCCACCGGGGCCCGGGCGACGAAAAACTGTGTATCGAAACCCTTGGGCACGATGCGCGGCGTGATCCAATGGGCATAGCTGACCATCTGGTCCAGGGCCAAGATCAAGCCTTCGGTGCGGCAGACATCTGTGATGGTGATCTTGCCCGCCGTCAGATCGGCCCGCCAGCGGGCTTCGATCCCAGCCAGTTGATCGGCTTTAATCAAATCATCACTGCCTTTGTTGGCCGCCAATAGAACACCGCATTCCTCGAATGCCTCGCGCACCGCCGCCACGCGGTGGGACAAAAACATCTCGTCCAGGCCCTCAGCACCACGGCAGAATTCCCGCACATCTGCATCCTCGGGATCAACCTTTCCGCCCGGAAACACAAGGGCGCCCGAGAAGGAATCTATTTCGTGGTGGCGTACCACCATGAACACTTCCACGCCGTCCGCGCTGTCGCGGATCAACAGAACGGTCGAAGCTGAAATGTCCGGTTTTTTCTCTTCGCTCACGTTTACTCACATTCTTTTGCTATCGGATGCTGTTAAGGCTTTGTAGCACAAATTTCCTGGTTGGGTGCTGGTATCATGAAGCCTGCTATGTCATTTTAGCCGGCCAATCAAAAAGGAAGCTTGTGATGAGTCTTGCGATCGACCCGAACGGCGAACGGATATTATCTGACGCCCTTGTCACCACGTTGAAAGATCTGTTGGGCGAGCGTTTTTCCACCGCCCAATCGGTGCGCGAACATCATGGCACGGGCGAGGCCTATCATACCGCCGCCCTGCCCGAGGGCGTGGCCTTCGCCAGTAGTACCGAAGAGGTTGCGGCCATCGTCAAGGCCTGCGCCGCCCACCATACGCCGGTTATTCCCTATGGCACGGGTACGGCGTTGGAGGGCCATACCCTGGCCCTGCATGGCGGCGTTTCACTGGATGTCAGCGGCATGGATGAGATCATTCGGGTCAGTGCCGAAGACATGGATTGCACAGTCCAGGCCGGTGTTACGCGCAATACGTTGAATGAATATTTGCGTGATACGGGGTTGTTCTTTCCGGTCGATCCGGGCGCCGACGCTTCCCTGGGCGGCATGGCGGCGACGCGGGCCAGCGGAACTACGACCGTTCGCTATGGCGCCATGCGTGAGAACGTGCTGGCCCTGACCGTGGTGCTGGCAGACGGCCGCATCATTCAGACCGCCCGGCGGGCCCGCAAATCTTCCGCTGGCTATGATCTAACGCGGCTGTTCGTTGGCTCGGAAGGTACCCTGGGCGTGATCACCGAGGTTACCCTACGACTATATGGCATTCCCGAAGCGACCCGGGCGGCGGTCTGTTCCTTTCCCGATCTGGAGGCCGCCGTCAACACGGTGATTTCCGTGGTACAATGCGGCATCCCCATTGCCCGTTGCGAATTGCTGGATAAAACCGGCATGAAGATGATCTGCGATTACGGCAAGCTGGATGAGTACACCATTGGCGACACCCTGTTCATGGAATTCCATGGCAGCGAAGCCGGCGTCACGGAACAGGCCGAACAGGTTCAAGCCATCGCGGCGGATTTTGGTGCCGGTGATTTCAAGTGGGCCTCGAAACTGGAAGACCGCAATAAATTGTGGGCCGCACGGCACAATGGCCATTACGCCATCCTGGCCACAGCCAAGCCGGGCCAGCATACCATGTCGACCGATGTTTGCGTGCCGGTCTCACGCCTGGCGGAATGCATCATGGCGACGCAAGAAGATCTAGCCCAGACCGGCTTGGTTTCGCCCTTCGTGGGCCATGCGGGTGACGGCAACTTTCATATGGCGATCCTCGCCAACTATGGCGATCCCGACGAGGACCGCCTGGCCCATGACTTCCACGACCGGCTGGTCAAGCGGGCCCAGGCCATGGAGGGCACCTGCACAGGCGAACATGGTGTTGGCTCGGGCAAGATCGACTATCTGGAGGCGGAGCTGGGTGAGGCGGTGGATGTCATGCGCAGCGTGAAACGGGCCCTGGACCCGGACAACATCATGAATCCGGGAAAAATGCTGCGGCTGTAGACAATAGAATTCGAGGGCGGACATGAACGAACATTCGCAGCCATCGAACCATTACACCGCCACGCACTGGGGTGCCTATCATCCCGAGCGTGACGCCCAGGGCCGGTTAAGCTTGCGCCCGGTAGCGGACGATCCCGATCCCTCGCCCATTGGGCGCTCGCTGGCGGACGCAGTGGATGACAAACTGCGTATTGAACAGCCGATGGTGCGGGCCGGTTGGCTCGACAATGGTTCGGGCCCTTGTGGTGAAGGAAGTGGCTCCCGTGGCGGAGAGCCTTTCGTGCCGGTATCCTGGGACCAGGCGTTCGAGCTGGTCACGGGCGAGATCGGACGGGTCCGGCGGGAGCATGGCGGCCAGGCCATTTACGCAGGCTCCTACGGCTGGGCCAGCGCCGGGCGGTTTCATAATTCGAAGGCACAATTGTCGCGCTTCCTGAATCTGACGGGGGGCTTTACCCGTTCCGTCAATACCTACAGCCTGGCGGCGGCAGAGGTTGTCCTGCCCCATGTGGTGGGCAACATGGTAAAGCTGCAGATGGCCCATCATCCCTGGCCAGCTGTCGCGGAACATACAGAGTTGTTCGTCTCGTTCGGCGGCGTGCCGCTGAAGAATGCTCAGGTGGATTCCGGCGGTGTAGCGCAACATAGCGCTGCGGAGGGCCTGCGCGCCTGCGCCAAGGCCGGGGTGGAATTCATCAACATCGGCCCGGTGCGGGGCGACGCGGCGGCTTTTCTCAAGGCCGAATGGATCCAGCCACGGCCCAGCACGGATGTAGCCTTGATGCTGGGCCTGGCCCATACCCTGGTCAGTGAAAATCTTCACAACCCGGACTTCATGGCGAAATACTGCGTTGGGTTTGACCGCTTCCTACCCTATTTGATGGGCGAGGCGGACGGCCAGGCCAAGGATGCCGACTGGGCCGCCGCCATTGTTGACCTGGAGGCGGGACAGATCCGCGCCCTGGCCCGGCGCATGGCGGCGAAACGTACGCTAATCAACGTTGCCTGGTCATTGCAGCGCACGGAGCATGGCGAGCAACCATTTTGGATGGTCATTACCCTCGCGGCTATCCTGGGCCAGATCGGTCTGCCGGGGGGCGGCTTTGGCCTGGGCTATGGCTCTGCCGCGCCCTTAGGCCGGCACATGCCTGCCGCACCCTGGGCGACATTGAATACCGGGAGCAATGGTGTCTCAGATTTCATTCCCCTGGCGCGCATTTCCGATCTGCTGCTGAACCCCGGCGGCCGTTTCAATTACAACGGCAAAACTATGACCTATCCGGACATCCGTATGGTTTATTGGGTGGGCGGCAATCCATTTCATCATCACCAGGACCTAAACCGCCTGTTAAGGGCCTGGCAATGCCCCGATACGGTGGTAGTGCACGAACCCTGGTGGAACGCCACCGCCCGCCATGCCGATATCGTCCTACCCGCAACGACCGTGTTAGAGCGCAATGATATCACTGGCTCGTTCCGCGACGGTAGCGCCCTGCTGGCGAACCGCAAGGTCATGGAGCCGGTCGGCCAGTCTCGCCACGACCACAATATTTTTTGCGGCATGGCCCAAAAGATGGGCTTTCTCGATGCCTTCACCGAGGGCCGGAACGAGATGGATTGGCTGCTTCACATCTATGACCTATCCCGCCAGCGGGCCGCCAAGGCCGGCCACGAAATGCCTGACTTCGAAACGTTCTGGCGGGCCGGGCGGGTGGATCTGTCGCCACCGGAGGAGCTAAGCACTTTCATGGCTGGCTTCCGCGCCGATCCCGTCGCCGAGCCCTTGGCCACGCCTACCGGCAAGCTGGAGATCTGGTCCGATACCATTGCTGGTTTCGGCTATGATGATTGCCCCGGTCATCCGCGATGGATTGAGCCAACGGAATGGCTGGGCGCCGGGCTGACCGAGAGTTATCCCCTGCATCTGGTCTCGAACCAGCCGGTCACCCGCCTGCACAGTCAGTTGGACAACGGTATCGTTTCGCGAGAATCAAAAATCGCGGACAGGGAGGCCGTGACCATCCACCCCGACGATGCCGTTGAACGCAATATCAAGGACGGCGACGTGGTGCGCCTGTTCAACGACCGGGGCCAATGCCTGGCCGGCGCCATAATTTCAGATGCGGTACGGGCTGGCACCATACAGTTGCCCACCGGCGCCTGGTATGACCCAGCGGAGCCCGGCAAGATTGGCAGTCTGGACAAGCATGGCAATGCCAATGTGCTGACCCGGGACGTGGGCACCTCGTCACTGGCCCAGGGGCCGTCGGCACATTCCTGTCTGGTCGAGGTTGAGGTTTTTCAAGGTACGCCGCCACCAGTGACCGCCTTCACGCCGCCGCCCATTCGCAGGGATTAAGCAAGGTCGGGCCGGCCAACAGTGCGAAAGTTCTCCGGCGTCGGTTTGCCCGATGCTAGGTCCCAGCCGCGTTGACTGTAATATTCGTCAAGCAATTTATCCCAATCGGGACGCTCCAGGCGCTCGCCCGCATGCGGGCCTGTCGCCGGCTCGTTAATGAAGCGTTCGGGCGGATAGTCCGAGGTGCGGTCGAAAGTTGTGTGGCGCATGTTGAAGGCTTTTTGCAGGTAAAGGATCTTCTCGCCCTCAGCCATTAGCTCTTCAGCGGTCTTGGTATCGCCCGTGGCCAGGGAATACAGCCGCGCGGCTTCCTCCGGCCCCATCATTTGCAAGCCGCACCAATAGGTCGCGTAAAAGCAGATGCCCATGATTTCCAGCAGATTGTGAAAGCGCTGGTAGTAGATCACCAATTCGGCCTTATGCTCATAGCTGGTTGGATCAAACGCCGTCGGCACGCCAAAGCGCTGCATGGACAGATCAGGTTCCAGCGGCATGCGTTCGGTCAGCGGCCCGCCCTGGGTATGGGTGCCGCCGCGCTCGGCCACCGCGATGGCCAACGCCCAACCCTTAAAGACGCGCATCTCCTCGGCCAGGTCCTGGCCTTTCATATGCATGGCGAAGCGTTCAGAGTTTCGACCAAGCTTTTCAGCCGCCGCCAAACTGCCATCCGCCAGCAAACTCCCGAAGCCGTCGCGATAGGCAATCTTGGCCAAAAGTTGGCTGATCACCTCGACGTTGCCCCATTCCAACTCCAGGCCATCGGTATCGTCGGTGCTGAGAAGGCCGCGTTGGAAACACTCCAGAGCCCAGGCGATGGGATTGGTTGCATTGGTATTATCGAGGCCCAGCTGGGTGCAAAGCTCGCTAAGTGCGAGTACGGCGGCCGGATCGGAAATACCTAGCTTGCCGCCAAAATCCCAGTAATCCTGGCTTTCGACCTTTTCGCCACGGGTGCCCGCGTGAGGACCCGCCTTAACGCGTTGGTATTGCGAACACATGACGGGGCAAGCGAAACAACCGAAGGCCTTTTCGATATAGTGCTTTTCCTTGACCGCCGTGGCGATGGCGTCTGCCTCATCAAGGTCTATCTGGGTTGCCTGGTAGTTTCGCACCGGGATAGAGCCCAGCTTGTTCCACGCCTCGAATGAGGTCGAGGTCCCGAACTTGCGCAAATTCTTGGTGGTATCAACACCCATCAGATAACGCTGCATGGCCAAGCTTTCGGTCATAAAAGCCTCGGGCTCGGCCACATGCAGGGCGCCCGAGCCACTGACCGCGATGGCTTTGAGACTTTTCGATCCCATGGCGGCGCCGACGCCGCAGCGCGAGGCCGAGCGGGTCCGGCTGACAATGATGCAAGCGGCGGCGGCCATGTTTTCGCCGGCGGGCCCGATGCTCAATAATTCCAATGTCGGGCGATCAATGCGCGCGCGAAGTGCCTTTTCCGCCTCCCACGTGGTTTTGCCCCAAAGGTCATCGGCGTCGATAATAGTGACGTTGCTGTCGACGATATCGATGTATACCGGCACCTTGGCCCGGCCCGTGACAACAATATGATCGAAGCCGGCATATTTCAGTTCCGGAGCGAAGTTCCCGCCGGCGTTAGCCGCGCCAAAGCCACCCGTCAGGACGTTCTTGCAGCTGATTGTCATGCGGCAAGCGGTCGGCACCATGGTGCCTACCAGGCTACCAGCAGTAAAAATAAGTGGATTGTCAGGGTCCAGCGGCTCCTTGCCCAGCGGTGTTTCGTTGAGCAGCAGCCAGTTGTTGACCCCCATGCCGGCGGGAAAGCGCGCGTTTAGGGGCGCTGTCGGCTCAATGGTAACCGCGCGATCCGCCAGATTGATGCGCAGAATATTACCACCAAGGGCGAAAGGCTGGGTCATGCCCTAGCTCCGTTTCACCGACAGGGCGCCGACCGGACACCATTGCACACAAAGCGGCCGTTCCTCGTTGGCGCAGCCATCGCACGGTTTGCGGTCATCTTGCGCCCCATCAAAGATGACGATTTCAACCTCGCCTTCCCGCTCGTCCTTGATGATCTCGATGCTGGAATTGCGCCGCCCAAACGCCCCCTCATGATGGAAGGAGCAGGCCAGCGCGCACAAATTACAGGCTCCGCAGCGGCCATGTCTTGCCAGGATAGTCGAAAATCCCATCGTCACTCACACCTCTTTTCTTGTAGTTTCCTACTCAAAGACGGCAGGCTTCATTGACTTACGTCAAATTGAGCCAATCCATACAGGCGCTGGCAACATCGCGCCAACCATCTTCCTGCAATAGCATGTGGCCCATATCCGCAAACTCAAGGTAGGTCGCCTGTTCGAGATATTTATCGGCCACTTGGTGCACCGTGGCGGGCGTGATCACCCTGTCCCTGCCCCCGGCGATGGCCAGCACCGGGCAATCCACCATGACGGGATTGACATAGGATGCCCGGCCCGGATCAAACATCCAGAATAGGCTTTCGAAGAGGGCCCGGCCGGATTCAGGGACGAACTGCGCGAAGACCTCCCGCTGGCCCGCGGGCGCGAGGCAATTCAGGGAATTTTCCGCCGCGATCTCGAACGCGGCATCCAGGCTCTGTTCCCAAAAAGGCCCAATGGACATCAGGCCCATGGCGGCGGCGATCTCGTTATCCGAAGCCGGCAGCATGCCCCAGGTTGGCGCTGGGGTCAGCAGAATGAGAGCCCGGGCCAGACCCTTGGCCGCCAGCAACTGCGCCAGCAAACCACCCATGGAATGGCCCAACAAAACCGGGGGCTGGGGTAATTCCGCGATCAGGACGCCAAGATCGGCAACGTAATCGCCTAGGCCCGTTTGCGCCAGGCGCGGGTCGGTGGGTTGGCCCGGACCCTGATCATGATGGCGCAGTTCGGGTGTCAGCACGGTCCAGCACTGGGCCGCGAAATGATCACGAAAGTTGGCGAAGATCGAGGCGCTGCAAAAAGCGCCCGGCAACATCATGATGGTCTTGTCGTTGTTCTGGTTCATGCTAGGTGGGAAAACGCGGCCACGACCTGACGGTAATTCTCACGTTTGAAGTCCACCACCACATCGGCGAGGCTTGCCATGGGTGTCCATTTCCAGGCATCAAACTCCGGCTCCGCCGTGGCCAGATTGATATCCTCGTTCCGGCCCAGAAAGCGCATGGCGAACCACTTTTGGGTTTGCCCGCGAAATTTTCCATGCCAGACCCTGTCAGCCAGATGGCCGGGCAAATCATAGGGTATCCAATCCTCGCTCTCGGCGATGATTTCGGCCTTGTTGGTGCCGATTTCCTCTTTCAGTTCACGTAAGGCCGCCTGTCGCGGTGTCTCGTCATCCTCGACGCCGCCCTGTGGCATTTGCCAGGCTTCGGCCTGCTGGTCGATACGCTGGGCGACGAGCACTAGATTATCTTCATTGATCAGCATGATACCGACACAGGGGCGGTAGGGCCGTTCGGAAAACGGTTTCAATTCTTTGCCTTCTGATGATCGGTAATGGCTGATATCGGCACCAGATCAAAACCGCGGTCGCCGATAGCCCGGGTCCACTGGGCCAAGCGTTCAATGGTCACCGGATAGGGAAAGCCAATCCCAATGGCACCGCCCGAGGCGGAGGCCAGACGCTCCAACTCCAACAATCTGGCGTCGATGGCAGCGCGGGAGGCGACCGCATCAAACACCCGGTCGTTGGCGGCAATGGTCAAGCCGATCTTGCCCGCGATGTCGGAGGCAACGGAAGAAGACGAGGCACGGGCATCTAGAAACAACAAACCCCGGTCGCGCAGGGCCTCCAACATGGGCAGCAGATGGGGCTCGGTGGAGGTGAACCGCCCGCCCATGAAATTGACCACGCCGACATAGCCGGCGAAGCGGTCCAGCAACCAATCCAGCCGCTGCAGATTTCGATGGATGGTCAAACTGGTCAGCAGGGTATGGGGGCCGGGATCGTTAGTGGGATAATCCATCGGCTCCATGGGCACCTGCAGCAGCACCTCGTGGCCAGCGGCGCGGGCCTGATTCACGTAATCCTGCAAGTTGCGGCCGTAGGGGGCGAAGGCCAGGCTGACCCCGCCTGGCAGCTGTTGAATGGCGGTCATTGTGGTCGCGCGGCTAAGGCCAAGGCTGCCGACGACAATGGCGATTCGGGGCCGCCCCGTAGCCTTGTAAGGACGGGCATAAATCTGCAACGGCGTCCGGCCGTCCGGGGCCACCACGGGCAGGGGGCCGTTCTCGGTCGATTTGATCAAGGCCGAATTAGGCGCGGGGCGCAAGCCACCGCTGGCCGTGAACTTACTTTTCGCCCCATGCACCGATGCGGTCTTGTCCGGCGCACGCCCGCCGCCCTGTCTGTCTGCGTTATAGTCCCCAAGGCTAAGTTGGGGGCCGGGTTGGGACTTGGGAGTCAGCTTGTGTTCCTCCGCCTGCTGGCTTGAAACTTTTGGCTTTACCGCATGGCCAGTGGCGTCCTTGGCTGGTTCGTGTACAGCTGTTTTGGACGGGGCGGCCTTGCGGTTCTTGGCGACGGGCTTATCGTCGCCAGGCTTGTCGTTACCGATCTTCTCGTCACGACGTTCCGGCTGTGTCTTGGCTGCCTCCTCGGTCACTGCCTGTTTGCCGCTGCCTTCCTTGCTAAGATCCACGCGCAACACCGCATCAGCCAGAGCGGCTTGCGCGTTCAGGTCTGCCTGTTGCTTGGCGGGGTCATGGCTATAGCTCAACCAGGCAACCAAACCAGCGGCGCCAGCGACAAGGATCAGCCCCACCGTGGCCGGCGCACTGGGGCCGCTACGAACCATGCCGGCCCGCCCGCCAGTGCTAGCGCCGTCGCCAGCCTTTTTCTTGCCTCGTGGTGTCCTGGCCACGTTTCCTCAATTCCGGATCAGAAATCTATTCGCCCCAGATTCTAGTCGCCATTACGCCGTTGTATAAGGGCCATGCCGCGCAGCAGATCCAGGGCATAGCTCAATTGAAAATCACGTGGTCTGACGATATTGCCGACGCCATCGCCATTGCGTTTTACGTTGGTATGATTTTTCGGCATCGGCGCGGGAGCTTTTTTCTTTTCCGCCTTCAAATGCTTTGGTAGATCCGCTTCGCTGCGCCGTTGATTGTTTTTTGCCCGCTCCACCCGGACCTGTTCCACCGTAATATCTGGCTCGATCCCCTTGGCCTGGATGGAGGTGCCCGATGGCGTGTAATAGCGCGCCGTGGTCAACCTAATGGCGCCATGCCCCTGCAGGGGTATGATGCTTTGCACCGATCCCTTGCCAAAGGACTTGGTGCCGATCACCAGGGCCCGATGATGATCCTGCAACGCGCCGGCGACAATCTCCGAGGCAGAAGCCGAACCGCTATTGATCAACACAGCCACCGGCAAACCTTGGGCCAAATCCCCCACCTTGGCGTTGTAGCGATGGGTTTCCTCCGGCCGCCGGCCTCTGGTCGAAACGATCTCGCCCTTGTCCAGAAAAGCGTCCGAGACGGCAATCGCCTGATCCAGGGCGCCGCCCGGGTTGTTGCGCAAATCCAGCACCACACCCTTGAATTTATTGCCTAATTCAGCCTTACGCCTGACCATGGCTTTTTCCAGGCCACTGTCGGTCTGCTCCGTGAACGAAGTGATGCGGAGATAGACCATATCGCCTTCCAGGCGGGAGCGAACAGACTGCACGCGGATGACGTCGCGGATGATCTTTACCTCGAATGGTTTTTCCACGCCTTGCCGGGCCACCAACAGGCGGATTTCCGAGTTCACCGGGCCGCGCATTTTCTTCACCGCCTCAGACAAGGTCAAGCCCATCACCGGGGTATCGTCAAGCTGAGTAATATAATCCCCTGCCTTCATACCGGCGCGCGCCGCCGGCGTGTCGTCAATGGGTGAGACCACCTTGACCAGGCCGTTTTCCATGGTCACTTCAATACCAAGACCGCCAAATTCACCTTTGATCTGTTCCCGCATATCGCGATACGCCCTGGGCGGCATGTAGGAAGAATGCGGATCGAGAGAGCGCAACATACCCGTGATCGCGGCCTCGATCAGTTCAGGGTCATCCACCTCCTCGACATAGTCGGCGCGGATTCGCTCCAAGACATCGCCGAACAGGTTCAGTTGACGATAGATACCATCATTAGCCGCCCGCACCGGTCCCGGCAAGGTTACCAGGAGCAGCGCCAGCAGGATGACGAGCGTGTACAGCGCCAGCATGCTTTTCGCGGCCCGGCCACCGATCAAAATCTTCATCATCCACTCGCCCTTTCACGGCTGCTCGACCACCAGGAGGTCGGATTTATCGCCGTCCCCTTGCGCCGTAATTCTATATATAGAGACCGCTTGCCATCCCCACCCATGCGACCCACCGGTTCGCCCGTAAGTAATGACTGCCCGACCACCGCCTGCAGCCGCGACAGACCGGCCAGCAGAGTATGGTATCCCTCACCATGCGAGATGATCAAGATCAGACCGTATTTCCGAAACGTACCAGCGTAAACCACCCGGCCGTCATAGGGCGCGACAACCTGCGCCTGATCAGCCGTTCGTAGTGTGACACCCTGGGCCCGTGAACCAAATCCAGTACTTTCCCCAAAGTGTCCGACCCGTCGGCCCTTGGAGGGCAGGCGCAGACGGCCGCGGATCTTGGAAAACGGCAATTGCCGCGGCGCCAAGGCCAGACGTTGCCTGGCTGGCGATACCGCATCTTGTGCTTTCCCTTCGGTGCCGTTTTTTGCCTTTGGGTCGGCCAAGGCCCGAGCCATTTCGGCGGCCAACTTGTAGCGGCGGCGCTCGGCCAGTTGCTTAGCCAGATCCTCGGCCTGGCGCACCGCGGCCTCATGCTCCTTCCGGTCGGCCGCGACACCGGTTTGCCGCGCAGCGCGCGATCGCTCCGCCGCATCCAGGCGCCGTAGCAGGCCTTGCAAATCCTGTGCCTTGCCTACCAATGCGGCCAGACGCTCACCCTCCGCAGTTCCTGCCTGCTGCAACTGCCGTTCCACCAATACCCGCTCCTGTAACAGGGATTGCAGTTCCTGGCGGCGGCCGGACAAGGCAGCCACCTTGGCCACCCGGCGCCGTTGTTCGCTATCCAGCCGGCGGCGCACCGTATCGGCGGCCACAAGTAATTCACCAACCTTGGCCGCGTCCCGATGCAGGGCCGGCAGAGCGGCCGCCAGTAGGCGGCCGGCACGGGCCGCATCCAGCATGCTCCCCGGCGCGGCCAAAAGCGCCGCCGCGGGTTGCCGCTCCAACCGGGCCAGGGCGCTGACGGAACGCGCCAGGCCTTCACGCATCAGACCACGCTGGCGATGATGTTCCGCGTTGCGGCGCCGCAACAGTGCCAAACGCTCTTCGATCTCGCCCAATGCGACCTCTTCCTGCTGCACCCGATTCGCCGCCAAAGCGACGCGGATACGCAGGCCATCGACCTGGTCGCGGATTGCCCGGGCCTGATGGGCCAGGGCGCGTTGTTGTTTCCGCCCGGCGGCAATCGATTCCTTCGTCGCCTCTATATCGCGCCGCACTTCATTACGTTCGGCGGCAACCGCGCCGGAGGCGCCGAGCCCACACAGCAACAGCGCCGGTAATGCCAATGCGATGAAGCTTACCCTAACCATGGTGCCGCATGGCCTGGTCCGGAGGCGCGAGCAAGGAACGGCCCGTCATTTGAGCTGGTGGCTTCAGCCCCATTATTGCCAACAGCGTGGGCGCCAAATCTGCTAGGCTGCCATCCCGCAATTGCGCTTGTTCATCAGGCGCATTGACCAACAGTACCGGCACCGGTCCCGTGGTATGTGCCGTATGGGCGCCATCGCTTTCAGGATCGCGCATCATTTCGATATTGCCATGATCTGCGGTAATCAACATGCAACCGCCGACAGCATCCAAGGCGGCGCACAAACGGCCCAGACAGCGGTCGATCATCTGCACTGCCAGCACCGCCGCCTCCAGCTTACCGGTATGGCCCACCATATCGGAATTAGCATAGTTGACCACGATCAGGTCGTATTTCACCGACGCAATGGCGGCGACCAGCTTGTCCGTGACCTCCGCCGCGGACATTTCGGGCTGCAAATCATAGGTTGCAACTTTCGGAGAAGGCACCAGAATGCGGTCCTCGCCCGCAAAAACCGCCTCCTCGCCACCATTCAGAAAGAACGTCACATGGGCATATTTCTCAGTCTCGGCTATACGCAGTTGGCGCAGGCCAGCCTCCGCCACAACCTCGCCTAGCGTCCGGCGCAACCGGATTAAGGGAAACAAGGCATCGATCCTGGCATCCAGGTCGGTCGAATAGCTGACCATGCCAAGCTGGTCGGCAAACGAAACCACACGGCCACGGGCAAAGCCGGTGAAGTCCGGATCAATTAGCGCGGTGAGAATTTCTCGGGCCCGGTCAGCACGGAAATTGGCCAGCAACAAGCCGTCCCCATCCGCCATGCCCGCATAGCCGGCGATAGCCGTGGGCAGAATGAATTCGTCGCTGATGTCCTGATCATAGGACGCTTGCACGGCAGCAACCGAGTCATTGGCAGCAGCGCCTGTGCCTTCAAGCAGCAACCCATAGGCCAGCACTACCCGGTCCCAACGATTGTCCCGGTCCATGGCGTAATAGCGACCGCAAACGGTAGCGATGCAAATGTTGTCTTGTCCGGCAATTGCGTCTTGCACCTGCCCAAGATAGCCCGCGCCCGAGGTTGGCGGCGTATCCCGGCCATCCATGAAACAATGCAACCGGACCATGACACCCGCATCGGCGATAATACGGGCCAGGGCCAGCATATGATCCTGATGGGAATGAACACCACCCGGCGATAACAGGCCCATGAGATGACAGGCGCCGCCGCTGGCCCGCATGTTGGTGATGAATTCAGCCAAGCGTGGATTCTTGGCTAAGCCGCCGTCCACCACCGCCTTGTCGATACGGGGTAGATCCTGAAGTACAATGCGACCAGCACCGATGTTTTGATGCCCGACTTCGGAGTTGCCCATCTGCCCATCGGGCAAGCCGACGGCCAAGCCGGAGGTCTGCAACAGGGCTTGCGGTACCTCCGCCAGCAATTGGTCATAGACCGGGGTCCGGGCAAGGGCGATGCCGTTGTCCGTTTCCTCGCTCCGGTAGCCCCAGCCATCCAAGATGCAAAGTACGGCGGGGCGGCGCTGAACCTTCACGTTAAACCTCAAAATCTAGTAGTTACTCACTGATTCAACGCCAATATGGCGTAGCCTGCGGCGAATGCAACCGCTATCACTATGCCCTGTGATAAGGATGCCCCGTCAATATGGTATGGGCGCGGTACAATTGCTCCATCAACATCGCGCGAGCCAGCATATGCGGCCATGTCATGGCGCCCAGGGACAGGGCCAAATCGGCCTGACGCAGCAGGTCGGGGTGCAGGCCATCAGCGCCGCCGATGATGAAAGCCAGGTCCCCAACGCCATCATCCCGCCAACGGCCCAAGGCTTGCGCGAATCCCTCGCTGGACAGCGGTTTGCCCTTGCTATCCATGGCCACCAAGGTAGCCCGATCCGGCACCGCGCCGCGTAACAATTCAGCTTCAGCCAGGACTAGTTTCGCGCCGCTTAGATCCTTACGGACCTCAACCTCGCGGATATCCACCGTCCAGGGCAGCCGTTTCAGGTACGTTTGGCAGATTTCAGCCGCCGGGCTGCCTTTGGCACGGCCCACGGCGCAGATGCTTACTCGCATGGTTCAAGACACGGTCAAGCACGTCTAGAGAGCGGCGCGCTCGGGCTCCGCCATCTCAATCGACCACATCTTTTCCAGATTATAGAACTCCCGTACTTCCGGGTGGAACAGATGCACGATGATGTCGCCCATATCGATCAACACCCAGTCGCGCTTGCTCAGGCCTTCGACCTTACAACGGCCCAGGCCTTCTTCCTTGGCCCGGCGCAGCAAATGGTCCGCCATGGCGCCCACGTGACGGTCCGAACGACCGTTCGCGATCACCATGTAATCAGCTATGCTGGATTTACCCTGCAGGTCGATGACGACGAGCTCTTCCGCCTGGTCCTCATCGAGAGAACTATTCACGAGTGCCAGCAATTCTTGGCTATAAGCTGGCGTTTGCCTTGCGCTTGCTATGGTGAACAGCTCCTGACTTTACGAATGGTCTGCATATTGACCTTTATGTTCTGGGACGGTGTCCAATTATGGCAAAATTTTACTGAAATGTCATGCTTCTTTCGCTGATACGGCTCCATTGCATGACGGGCGCAAAGTCAGGATAATCCGGGCCATGGATGACGGACCAGGCTTACCCGACGGCATTGGCCCCCATGAATTCCGGGAGCTTGAATTAATGCTCGTCGGAAAAAACCTTTAGCCATCTTTATCGATGGAGATCCAGGGAATTTCATCATCCCGGAAGACGATTTTGAACCTCATTTATGGGCCGGAACATTCGTTAAACGGGAAGCGGTATATCAAGAACCCAACAATCCCTATGCGCCAAGATTCATCTACTACGTCTTGCCACAGGAGGTGTGGCGAATTGAAAAGCTGCATGCCATTAACAAGGCGATCCACTGCGGAGAACGAAAAGCAACCGACGAAGATGAGCTCAAGACTGGCCGATTATTGGGTTACAGCGAAGAACAAGTAAAAGTTTTTTTGTGCTGGAGACAGGCTCAGCGGCTGTAGCAGGAGGGAGCATAGCCCCTCATGTTACAGCTAAATAATTACCGCAAACCCTTGTTCCAAAACTGCCTGAAAACTGTAGGTGAGTGGACGCCAGCGTGGGGACCGCCACAATGTGTACACCTGTAAATCTAGGCGACATCGCCCTTGCGGTGAATGCGCCTCTCGGTTTCGCCGCAAGGCATCATGGTTCCGTCGACCTGCAACGAATTATACTCTTGGAACCGCTTGATCGAATTAATGAGATGATGATCCAATAGTGGCGCCATCCCCGACGGGGGCGAGCAATAATATCCGGCCAAATGCATGTTTTTCTTCGCGGCCCAAAAATAGTCAAGGTCGGCATAGTAGTCAATTCCAATGGGCCTTCTCAGGTTATAGGGTATGCTCATAAATCGTCTCCGAGAATAAGGCGAATTCCCAGATGCATGAGAAACTCGGCAATTTCGAAATACGTCTGCCCTTGGCTTGCCAAGGCAAACGCTCAAGGATGAGTTTTAAGTCGCACAGGAAATCACCTTGCCCGCATCGGTTCCCGGAGGCGCCTCATTCAGCGGCCCGGCCTTTAGGGTGCAAAAATCACATGTGTAGTGGCCGGCTAGATTTCTGACCGGCGCTAAAAGGACGGCAGGTTACCCATGTCACTGGGCCTCGACCTTTTACAAGTATAACGGTATATACAAAAATCTTATTACCGCACAGAGATCACCGTAATCCTTCCACGGAATCCAAGTGCGCTGCCCTGATCGCCGTGCTTGAGGCCAAATGCAGGCGGGAAAACAGGAAACACCAGGCGGGCGCGGTGGCTAGCGGCAGTTCCGCCGGTCTTGCGACACGATAGCGGGCATAACGCGCCGCCGCCGGGCCGGCCAGGGCACGGTGGCTCTCACCGGACCGGTTGAAAACCGCCATGGGCATCATCTCGACGATCTCGCGCCAGCGGTGCCAGCGTGGCATTTGCACCAAGTTGTCGGCCCCCATCAACCAGACGAACGCATGCGCCGGCCAACGCAGCCGCATGAGAGCAAGGGTATCGGCGGTATAGCGGGTGCCCAGCCGGCTTTCCAGATCATTGACCCGAATGCGCGGGTGCCGGGCCATGGCCCGGGCCAAGGCCAGGCGCTGCTCCAGAGGCGCCATTTCGGCCATAGCCTTGAGCGGGTTCTGCGGCGAGACCAGCCACCAGACCTGGTCCAGTTGCAACTGCTTCAGGGCCAGCAGGGAAATATGCCGATGACCGTCGTGTGGGGGGTTAAACGACCCGCCCAGCAAACCTATTTTTAAGCTCGCCATGAAACGCTCTAAGGCCGCACCTGGCCCTGGCCGTGGACGACGTATTTGAACGAGGTCAGCTGTTCAACGCCAACCGGGCCGCGGGCGTGCAGGCGGTTGGTAGAGATGCCGATTTCCGCGCCCATGCCGAATTCGCCGCCGTCGGCGAATTGTGTCGAGGCGTTGTGCAGCACGATGGCGCTGTCGACTTCGGCCAGGAAGCGCTCTGCCGTCCCCGTATCCTCGGCGATGATGCTGTCGGTGTGGTGGGAGCCGTGATCATCAATATGGGCGATAGCGTCCCCAACCCCGTCCACGATTTTCACCGCGATGATGCTGTCGAGATATTCCGTATCCCAATCTGCCGCCGTGGCCGGCACCACGCGGCTATCGGCACCCTGAGTATCGCCATCACCACGCACTTCACAGCCCGCATCCAGCAGATCCTTGACCAACGGCGCCAGATGCGAGGCGGCGCATTGCTGGTCTACCAACAAGGTTTCCGAGGCGCCGCAGATACCGGTGCGGCGCAGCTTGGCGTTCAGGGATATCTCCCGCGCCATGGCTAGATCAGCCGAGCCATCCACGTAGACATGGCAATTGCCATCCAGATGGGCGATCACTGCCACCCGACTTTCATTCTGCACCCGTTCGATCAGGCCACGGCCACCACGGGGCACGATAATGTCGATATGCTGGGGCATGGTCAGCATCATGCCCACCGCTGCCCGGTCCGCGGTCGGCACTAGCTGGATTGCCGCCTCAGGCAAACCGGCCGCCCGCAACCCCGCCACCAGGCAAGCGTGAATGGCGCGGGAAGAATGTAAACTTTCCGAGCCCCCACGCAGAATGGCCGCGTTACCTGATTTCAAACACAGCGCGCCCGCGTCCGCCGTCACGTTGGGGCGGGATTCATAGATGACGCCTATCACGCCCAGGGGCACCCGTACCCGGGAAATGCGCAGACCGTTGGGCCGGTCCCATTCCGCCATGGTATCGCCCACGGGATCGGCCAGTTCAGCTATGGCGTCCAAGCCCTTGGCCATGGCCTCGATACGTTCCCCTGTCAGCAACAGCCGATCCAACAAGGCTGGTGTCAGGTCACGCTTTTCCGCCGCCGCCATATCGGTGGCGTTGGCTTCCTGGATTGCCGCCGCGCCATCCCGCATAGCATTGGCGGCCTCCGATAGGGCGCGGTTCTTGGCCTCGGCTGGGACCTTGGCCAGAAGCATCGCCGCCGCGCGGGCGCCGGCACCCAGATCCAGCATCTGTTGTTGCAGATTATCCGGCCCAGATTCTACGGTGTTTTCCGCCGTACTCATTGTCCCAGTTCCTCTAATTCTAACCTAGCACCAGATCATCGCGATGGATCATTTCTTCCCGGCCCAGAAAGCCGAGAATAGCCTGAATTTCACTGCTGCGGCGACCTTTGATACGCCCCGCATCCGCCATCGAATAGGCGGTCAGGCCGCGTCCCAGGGCGGCACTGTCGGGACCGCGCACCACCACCGCGTCGCCGCGCTGAAAATCACCTTCCACCGCCGTCACCCCAGCCGGCAGCAAGCTTTTACCCTGGCTCAAGGCCCGCGCGGCTCCAGCATCGATGGTAATGGAGCCCCTGGCGTGCAAACTGGCCGCGATCCAGCGCTTGCGCGCACTGGCCGGCGTGGCTGAGGTGGTAAACCAGGTGCCCCGGCCGCCGTTCTCAAGCCGGGCAAGGGGGTGGGGCCTGCTGCCGTCGGTAATGACCATGGCGCAGCCGGCCTGGGCCGCCATGCGTGCAGCCTGCAGCTTGGTCACCATGCCGCCGCTGCCGTCATGGCTGCCTGTAGCACCCGCCATGGCCTCAATTTCCGGCGTGATCTCCGCCACCTCGGCGACGAACTCAGCACCGCCATTGCTGCGCGGATCCTCACTGAAAAGACCATCGATATCCGAGAGCAGAACAAGACAATCAGCCCCGATCATGGCAGCCACACGAGCCGCCAGGCGGTCGTTGTCGCCGAAGCGTATTTCTTCCGTGGCCACGGTGTCGTTTTCATTGACCACCGGCACCGAGCCATGGGCCAGCAATGCCAGCAAGGTGTTGCGGGCATTTAAATAGCGCCGCCGCCGTTCGGTATCGTCGCCGGTCAAAAGGATTTGCGCCACCGGAACCTCGTGGCGGACCAGGCTTTCCTGATAGGCATGCGCCAGGCGGATCTGACCCGCCGCCGCCGCGGCCTGGCTGTCCTCCAGGCGCAGGACCCGCGTACCCAGATCCAGACTGCGCCGGCCCAAGGCAATGGCACCGGAGGACACCAGCAGAACATCCTGGCCGCGTTTGCGACAGGCGGCGACATCGTCGGCCAGGGCGTCCAGCCAATCCCGGCGCAGGGCGCCCGTCTTCTGATCCACCAACAGGGACGAGCCGATCTTGATGACCAGCCGCTTGGCTTGAAGCAGGCGCTCGCTCATGGCTGCCAGCTTGCCGCGCCAGAGGTTGTGCCGGCTTCGGGAGCCTTATCGGATATGATGGCGTCCCGATCCATGGCCTGAGCCAATTCCAACAACAGCCGCGGCAAACCCTTTCCAGCGACGCCCGAGATAACATGAACATCCCGGCCAGCTTCCGCCGCCAGTTCCGCCTTGCGTTCGGCGATCAGATCATCGCTCAGGGCATCGCATTTATTCAGACAAACCAGTTCCAGTTTCTTGGGCAGGCCCGCATCGTAGGCGTCCAACTCGCCACGTACGGTGCGGTAGTCGGCGGCGATATCATCCGCCGTGCCGTCAACCAAATGGATCAAGACGCGGCAGCGTTCCACATGGCCCAAAAAGCGGTCGCCCAGGCCAGCACCTTCATGGGCGCCCTCGATCAGGCCCGGAATATCGGCCAGGATGACTTCACGGTCGCCGGCCTGGGCCACGCCCAGATTGGGATACAGCGTCGTGAAGGGGTAGGCGCCAATCTTGGGCCGGGCACGGCTTACCGTGGTCAGAAAGGTGGATTTACCCGCGTTGGGCAGGCCGATCAGACCCGCATCGGCTATCAGTTTCAGGCGCAGCCAGACGGTCATTTCCTCAGCCTCGCCGCCTTGCTCAAACTGCCTCGGCGCCCGGTTGGTGGAGGATTTGAAACTTTCATTGCCCCGGCCCCCATGCCCGCCCCTGGCCAGGATAATGGTTTGCCCAGGCTCGGTCAGGTCGGCCAGAATATGCTCCCGCTCCTCGTCCAGGATCTGGGTACCCACGGGCACTTTGACCACCGCGTCATCGCCACCCGCGCCGGTGCGCGAGGTGCCCATGCCGGGGCGGCCGTTCTTGGCCTTTATGTGTTGTTGGTAGCGGTAATCAATCAGGGTGTTGAGATTTTCCACCGCCTCGACCACCACGTCGCCGCCCTTACCGCCGTTGCCGCCATTGGGTCCGCCGTACTCGACAAATTTCTCACGCCGGAAGCTGACACAGCCATGCCCGCCCTTGCCGCTAAATATGTAGATCTTGGCTTGATCAAGGAATTTCATGACGATCGTTCTTTGGTTCGGAAGCCTGTGTTCAGAAAATAAAAAACGGGGGATGGAAAGCCATCCCCCGCTTGTAACTGCGCTTGCGGGCGCGCCTATTCCGGCGGCTGCACCGATACGTAGGTCCGGCCACCAGCCCGGGTCCTGAAAGAGACCTTGCCTTCGATCAGCGCAAAAATCGTATGGTCTTTGCCCAGGCCGACATTGTCGCCCAGCTTCCACTTGGTGCCGCGCTGACGGACGATGATGTTGCCGGGAATGACTTGTTCGCCGCCGTATTTCTTAATGCCCAAACGCCGGCCCGCTGTATCGCGGCCGTTGCGTGAACTACCACCTGCCTTTTTATGCGCCATCTTGCCGCTCCCTAACTTTCGCTGCTCTCGACAGCGGTAGCGACCGCCGTCTCGGCAGGTTTATCCGCTACTTTTTCTTTGGCCTTTGCCTTGGCCGCCGTCTTTTTGGGTGCCGCCTTTGCCTTGGCGGCGACCTTCTTCGGCGCGGCCTTTGCGGCGCCGGGGCCCGAGAATTCGGTAATTCGCACGATGCTCAGGTCCTGGCGGTGGCCGTTGCGGCGACGATAATTTTTCCGCCGCTTTTTCTTGAAGACAATGATCTTCTTGTCGCGGGCCTGTTCAACCAGTGTGCCGACCACCTTGGCGCCATCCACCAGGGGGGCGCCAACGGTGGTGTCGCCATCCGCGCTCATCATCAGCACGTTTTCGAAAGCCACCTCATCCCCGGCCTCGCCGGCGATGCGTTCAATCCGGATCACGTCATCCGGCTCTACGCGGTATTGTTTCCCGCCCGTCTTGATTACAGCGAACATCACTTCAGCCCATCGTTTTGGTCTTGCGTGCACGGCACCCGGATATAATGGCCGGGCACAATGGCCGGATACAACGACCGAATACGACGGCCGGCGACGCTCATCCACGCACAACAGTTCAGGCGGCGCAAACGCCGCCCAGGTCGGCGCGGATATACGCCCCGCACGGCCCTTTGTCAACGGTCCAGAGCCGCAAAACAAGGTCGCTGCACAGGAAAATTGGTTTCCCGGAGACGCATAATCCCTTGCGCTAAAGCACTGGCTCTCTTTATAACCGTCCCCGCCCAATATGATCGCCTAGATTACGGCGCTATCCCCGCGGAGGGGTGACAGAGTGGTCGATTGTGCCGGTCTCGAAAACCGGTGTACCTTTGCAGGTACCGTGGGTTCGAATCCCACCCCCTCCGCCACTTACATCTACTAATTTATTGATTTGAATGAGATATTCCGGACCACCTTCTGCTCAGTCCCACACTGTGATCCAAAAACTGCGGACGATCATCAGTCGAGAGCAATTTCGGGAATAGGAGAGCGGGCTAAGCCCGCGCAAGGATGCGGCATCTATGGCATCTTAGCGGACGAGGCCTAGCCATTGCACGCACATCCCACCGGCTTACGGCAGGTATACTGGCGACTGATGCAGGAGTTCCCACACGCCTGTCCCTTCCGACAGACCTTGCAGCACGCCTTGGCAGGTTCCGGCATAGCTGGTGACTTCCCGGTGTTCCGCCGTGGCATCGTGAACGCGGGCATCCCGGCCCGCCGCCATCCAGCGGCCTTGGCCTCGTCCTCAGAACAGAACCACCGCTCCCCCTTTGATGCCGTGATCACCGCCCTGTCGTACCAGCGGCCACCCGGCATGTGGTAGATGCGGTCGCCCTTGGAGCCGATGTTACCCTTGATCCAACAGCCCGGCGAATTGCCATTGGCGGCGGTCTCGGAGGCCAACCGTTTGCCACGCCGCCATTCCCAAGGGGGAATGAACTGTCCGGCCCATAGCCCTCGCCTTGCGGCCTTCGCCGCCCCCTCCTGGCCTGTGTAATCGTCGCTGTACTTCCTATAGGCCAGGGCCATCCCGGACTGCACCATGGCCGCATTCAGATTGACGCCGTTGGCACGGCAGACGGCGACGACGCGGCCATAGCGGTCCTTGTCGCGTTGGGAACAGGCGACCCACGCACCGCCGATCATTTCTCGGAGGGCCTTGGTTGCCACCGCGCCGCACAGCCAAACAAGGGCCTCACGTTGGCATATCTGCTTGGCCTCAGGAGTGTCGATGCCGTGAAGCCTAATCCGCTGGCCAGAGATATCGATGGTGTCCCCGTCGATGACCCTAGCAGGGCCTGATGGGTCAGCTAGTGCGCCCAATGGAAGGAGCAAAAAGACAAGAAGGATTGCGATCATTCATGCAAGATATACTGCGCTTAGCGTTGCGTCGATCAGCGGAGAATGGAAATTAACATGGCCAATCGAACAACATCTAAGGCCGAACGCACGAACGTCGAATGCCCCCTCTGGAGGAAGAAGGTCGACAATTCAATCTTTCGAGATGCCGGAACCACCATTCCCAACTGGGCTTGCGACCTATGGAAATTCGATACGTAATACCCGACGGACCTGGGCAAGCGAGATCCGGCATCTCTGGTCCAGGTTAACTCCAGGAGGAAAACATATGATGGCCATGTGACCCGTTCCCATCCGAAGCGCAGAGCGCAACGGGTCTTCCTCTTCTTCTATGGCGAAGGCCTGCTGGCAGAACTTGAGGCGGTCTACCCTATGAGTTACATGCGTAATCTGGAGAGCAGATTGAGCAATGCGACGGTCGATATCGAACAAACGACACCCTATCTGGGAGTTCCTCAACATTGAGTTTGACCTGAATAGTAGAGCCTTCCTTCTATCTGCCCACTGCACTCAACGCCCGGTTTATATCAGCATGATAAAATCCGCAGCGCACATCTTCGTGCGCAGCAAACATTCATGTTTAACCTGCCCGATGGCGTGCCTATGTTTGAAGGTGCCATGGACCGCAATGCCGTTCGATCCGCTGACAACATTGCAAGATACGATGCGAAACGCCCTCTTGGCTAACCGCTGTTTGCCTTTGAAATGCAGCAAATCAAGACGGCCACAAGGAATAAGCGGAATGCGCCCCCGATGCCATAACCGCTCATGCAAACCCCTTGTTGCGGTGGAACAGACGTCCGATACTGGTTCCGCGATGATCGAGGCTACCTTCATAAACCCCAGCAGCCTTCAACTAATCCAATTTCTGAGCCTACGACCGCGAACGAATTCATGGGGAGAAATGCTGTGGATGTAACATTGTATGAATCGGGAACTTCTCGTTCCTCTCGTTGTCGCTGGACGCTTCTAGAAGCCGGGATCACGTTCAATTCAGTGGCGAGGCCGAATTTATCGAAAAGTGATAAAGTCAAAATATTGCACCCACTCGGCAAGCTTCCGGTCGCGGTTATAGACAACGAGGCACTTTTCGAGTCGGCCGCCATCTGTACCTATCTTGCGGATCATACACCAGATGTTGATCTTATCGCCGCCCCCGGCAGTTGGGGACGTGCGCTGCATGACCAGTGGACGTCCTTTGCGCTAACAGAAATGGAGGCGTGGCTTTGGAACACGGCGGTGAACAAATTCGTCCTGCCGACCGAACAGCGGATTGAGGCCGGGTTCGAACAAAATGCCATGATGTACAGGCGCGCTGCATCAATGTTGAATGACGTACTTTTGCACCAGGATTACTTGGTTGAGGAACGCTTCACCGTCACGGACATAATCGTCGGATGGACTGTTAATTGGGGACGCCGCCAGGGCCTATTAGAGGGTCTGAGCGGACTTAGCGCATATCTCGACCGACTTTTCGAACGTCCGCACTGCGCATTCGCCAAAGATTAATCTCTGAAAATGGCGTTCGCTCGAATACGGCATATGGCTATTTGCTTGCCAGTGTTCAGAGGCAGCTGACGCGCCTTCGCAACTGCCGCTCTAATCGCTCCAGCCGCCGCTCAACGAAAAGAACTGTCCGGTCTGAAAGCGATTGCCACCATCCAATAATGACGCGGCGAAATGGGCAATTTCCGCAGGTTGGCCAAACCTTTTCATGGGTACCTTAGCTTCAACCGCTTTGCGTACCTCCGGATCATCACACCCGTTGGCCTTGATGAAACCGGGATAATCCAGGAACGCCGTGCCCAGAGCATTGATGCAAACGCCCTGGTCGGCGACTTCCAAGGCGGCGGCCTTGACCATCATGTTGGCACCGGCCCGCGTCGCCGCATACAAGGCCCTTGCCAGGGGTTGGCGTCCCGTTGCCGAGGTTACGATGACGATCTGACCTTGTCCCGTGGGCAGCATCACCCTCAACAAGGCCTGCAGAGAATGGAAGACGGCTTCCTGGTTGACGGCTTGCAGACTTCGCAATTCTTCTAGGTTAGCATCCATGAAGCGACCGCCGATGATCCGGCCTGTACGCACACAGGCCGCATCTAATTTTCCAAAGCGTTCCAGACCAGCCGCCATTAGGCGGGCGATGGCGCTGCCGTCGGCCAGATCTCCAAGGCCGCTTAACGACACTACATTGGCGCCCAAAGCCTCGATCTCTTCAACCAGGCCCGACGAAGGATCGCCCAGAATCAGGTCATGCTCCCGTTTGGCTAGAATACGAGCCAGGTCTGGACCGAGATGAAGATTGGTATCGGTAATCAAGGCGACACGGCGGCTCATGGTGATATCTCCCAATTATGCATTGTGGGAAGTGTAGCAGACCGGTTCAGGGTGGTAGCGAACAATCAAAGGCATGTGGGCCAATTGAGATGGCTCCTGACACAATTGCAAGTGCCCGATAAGGAATGAACACCAAAAACTGGATTGACGCCGGTTATCGCTCGAAGAATGACGCGAGTTGATTTTTTGGATTCACAATTCAATGAGGCACGTCATGGATTTAGAGACTAAGATCTATCTTAACGCGACGATGGGGAAAGCCGCTTCGAGGACAAGACCATTTCCTATTCCTCGAACCTGGGGCCACTCCGTCAGACGTCAGCCGTGCCGGCGACGGCGATCAGTTTTCATATGTGGCCGGCAGACTATGCTTCCGATTTTCGCCCGGCGGCCCAGCCGCGGTTTATCTTGGTCACCAAGGGGGTTGCGGAAGTGCTGGCCGGCGGAGGCGAAGTTCGGACTTTTGCGCTGGTGACGTTTTGGAAACGCTTGATTGCGTAGGCCAAGGACAATTTATTCGAACAGGCGAAGATCAACCCTTCGGCGGTGCCCTGATTGAATTGGACAATGACACAAGATCCGAGTTTGGGAAGCCCGTGCGGCAGCCTTCGAAACAATTACTGCCCTTTCTGCGTAACATCACTGGCGATGACGGCCAGTCTCACTTTGAAGATGGCGCATTGCCATATAGCGCTGCCGACTACGAATACCAATCCACGGACAATATCGCCGTCAACGCCTTCCAATTCATCCTCTCATTGGGAAATCTAAGCTTCGATTTCCACAACGGGCCTCAACGCCAAATCGTATTGCCACTAACAGGTGGCATCGAAGGTGAAAACGGCGATGGCAGCCACCGGCAAGTTAGGCCCGGAGAGATTTATTTTGGCGAGGATACCGCCGGCCAAGGTCACATCACCCGCGCCTTGGATGGCCAGGTACATATCTCAATATTTGCTCATCTCGCTTGAGACCACCACGTGCTCCTGTCAGCGCGCAAGCCGTTCGGCGGCCGCGCGCAAACGGGCCTGGGCGTCATCACTACTCCAGATCTCCACCTGCCGCGCCACACGGGCCGACATCTGATCCCTGATATCGGCACAAAGTTTCCCAACCCGCATGCGTTTGGATTCTGAAAATGCCTCAGGCGCGAGGTCGATCAAATCGTGCAATCGCCTCGTGGCAGCGATTTCGATATCCGATTTTTCGCCAACCTCGTGAACCAAATTAAGAGCGCGAGCGTCTTCCGCGGTCACGAGCTTGCCAGTGTAAATTAAATCAGAGGCGATGTAATCACCGGCAACAAAGCGAAGCAATTGATCGCCGTAATATGGGTTTGGTACGCCAAGCAAAATTTCAGGTTTGCCAAGCAGGACGCGACCCAGAGCCGCATAGCGGTAGTCGCAGGCGAGAAGCATGGCCAGGGCACCGCCGATGGCGTGCCCTTTAGCGACGCCAACAATTGGCAGCGGCGATTCTAGCAACTTCAAAATACTCGCCCCCAACTCAAGAAACATCATTCGAATCTCGGCCCTGGACTGGGAAAGCGCCCATTCAAGATCAACACCGTTGGAAAAAAATTTATCGCCGCCGCACAGCATAATACCTCGGGCCGTTTTCTCGGCATCATCTATGGCCTTGACAACAGATCCCAAAACATCCGTCGTCAGGGCATTTGCGTCACCACAAGACAGCCGGATGAGAGCGCAACCGTCCGCCAATTCGCTGATCACAAGCTTCACCATTTCCTCCATTATCCCAGAGCCTCGAAGTGGCCGCAGGCAAGTAGGCGGCCCCACCCCCGTTAGCAGAAGAGCACGCGGTGCTTCGGGGTTAAGGATTGGAACGGCGCAATTTCGGTCAGTCAACCGCCCCGTTCGCCGTCACTAATGTCTGGCTTGACCACACGGCCGAGTAAGTTGTACCGCTCGATCGCCTCGGCGTTGACCGCCTCCATGCCGCTGATGTGCACATCAGTGGGGCATTCATCATGGGCTTGGCCAAGTCTTTCTTGCTCGTGGATTTCTGCCTCATCTTCTTTCCCTTCGGTCACTAATGAGCCAGAAACCCTCACTTATGAAAACCCCTCAATAAGTCCCAGGGGTGCTGACGTCCGACAGTGTCCGTCATCAAAATATTTGGGACATATGATCCTGTTTCATGGGGAGGATCTAGCTGTGTATTCTGATTGCGCTGTTCAGATGGAGGGCTTTAACCTGCTGACTGGCGGTTGATTGTTAAGGCTGGCATGAGGCCTGTGGAGATTATAGCCGCGGAGCCAGTTTTGGAGATTAGCGTTGCGCCGGTTTGAAGACTGATAGGGCAGGAAAGAACGCTTCATCGGGACCATGCTCAGGGAATGGATCTATGCCTTACCGGCCAGCCATGGCATGAAGGAGGCATTCTCGACAGGATCCCAAAACCACCGCCAGTTCCGTAGGGTCCGTTCCGGACACATGGGTGACAACCTCGTTTCGTCGTCACGCCGTAAGAGCTTTTGAGTGCTTTGGCATACTGAGACTAACTGGCATCATCCCTTTTGATTTAGTCTCTTTCCTATTATCGCGCCATGAACACAAAATTTGGGAGACGAGTGTGGGTTTGAAAGTATACGGTTTGCAGAACTGCGATAGCTGCCGCAAGGCGAAAAAATGGCTGGAAGCAGAGGCCATTTCCTTCGAATTTCATGACCTTCGTAAATCGCCAATTGATGCTGAAACCCTGCGTCATTGGCTTTCATCCATTGGTGCCGGCGCCCTGATAAATCGCCGAGGGACGACTTGGCGCACGCTATCCGATAGCCAGATGACCGCACACGGTGAGGCTCTCGTCTCTTTGATAATGGACCATCCCGCAATTATGAAACGACCAATTTTTGTAACTGAACACGATGTTTCCGTGGGCTTCGATAATAATCAGAAGCAGACCTTGGCGAATTAAGCCATTACCGGCTGACGCCGGCAGAAATTGGGTAAATGCTTCTCGAGGGACTAAAATATGGTGTGATCGTTCGCCGGCCTCTCGTGGTACAAAAATGGCCCCGTACCCAGACATGACGTCCCCAGTATCGCCTGTGCAGTTCAGAGAACTCCATCTTGATTTTGCGCGAGGTGCACCCCTTAACGCATCGCATGACATCGCTCACCGCCCGGTGGGGTGGGATCAACACGAACATGCGGACATGGTCCGTGGATAAAACCCGCTTGATGATGGTCACCTCAATTTCCTTGTAGACTTGTCGTACCACCCCGCGAACCTTCCCCCTTATCTCACCCTAACTATGGATATTGGCTGACGGCCTTGCGCGCGCTATGGTGCGATGGCGGCAGCCAACCGCAAAAGCACCTCGTCACGACCGGGCGTGGCCAGCAATGACAGGCCCAGGGGGCAGCCATCCAGGCTGGCCAGGGGCAGATTGATCTGTGGACATCCCGACAGGCCGGCAATGCAGGTCAGGCCCATGGCGCGCCAACGAAAATCGTCCAATGCCGCCTCCGGCGTTTCGCACAGAGGCGCGATGCCCGGCGCGGTGGGTAGGCACAGGACACCATCCCCGCCCAGCAGCTCACGCATGCGCCTGCGCACCGTTTCGCGCACCTGGCTGCTTTCTGCCACCATATCGGGGGTGATCGCCGCGCAGGCGGCGAAGCGCTCCGCCACGCCGGGACCGAAACTTGGCTTTGCCCGTTCAATCCAGGCACCGTGGGCGCGCCAGATATCAGCCATCTGCAGGGTGCGGAAATGGGGCATCCATTTGTCGGGTCCATCCGGGCTGATCCGCACCGCCTCACGCGCCTGAAACTGCCCCGCAACCACATCAACCGCGCCGGCCAGACCCGTGGCCGTGCTGCCCTCTAACAATTCAAAACAGTCCTGTGCCAGCAACAGGCGGGATGGACAAGCTGTTCCAGCGGCAGGGTTTTGATAATCCGGGAGCAGAACCCGCCCCACTTTTTGCATCAATTCGCCGCCGCGGGCGAACCAGCCGATAGTATCGAAACAGGGTGCCAGGGGATGCACGCCGTCCACCGGAATGCGGTCTTGAGTGGTGCGGATGCCATGGATGCCGCAAAACCCAGCCGGCATGCGTACCGAGCCACCGGTGTCCGAGCCCAGAGCAAAATCCACCAAACCGCCGGCCACCGCCGCCGCTGAGCCCGAGGATGAGCCGCCAGGGATGCGCCCCGGCGCATTGACATTGCGCGGCGTGCCGTAATGCGCATTCTGCCCGGTAATGGAGAATGCCATTTCATCCGTTTGCGCCTTTGCCGTCATATCCGCCCCCGCCGCCAACAAATTGCTAACGGCCGAGGCGGTCGCAGTGGCCGGGCCGTGGCTGGCCAGCCAGTCGGGGCTACCGGCGCCGGTGACATGACCTGCGATATCGTAGAGGTCCTTGGCCGCGAAGGTGAGGCCGGATAAGGGGCCCGCGGTGGTCGGGGACAGGGTAACATTGTCGTGGGTGATATAGGCGCCGAGATTGTTCGTCATGTATTCGCCTTTTTTTAGCCGAATTTCCAGCAGGACAGGGTGTGAGACCGGTCACTTAACCAATCCACCCATCGTAGCCATATTTGATCGGCAAGAAAGGATAGTTCGATGTTTGAATTGGGTATGAATTTCCTCGCCTCGATATGGCTTTGGTGGTGCCGTGCCACCGATGTGGTGAAGTTGTGGAACCCCTTTGGCGCACTTTTCAGCCTGGTCCTGATGGTTGGATTATTTGGCTACTGTGTTAAGAAAATCATGGGCGCGGAATAAGCGAAACTGTACAAGGGGGTATGCATGCAGCGGACTTCCAAGAACAATTTTCCATTGCCGGCCGGCGGCTGGGCGGCGGTGCGCCCTGCCTCTTTATCGCCGAGGCGGGCGTTGCCCATTTCGGCGACATGGATATGGCCATTCAACTGGTTGAATTGGCGGCCGATGCCGGTGCCGACGTGTTCAAGACCCAGGTCTTCGATGTTGATGAGTTGATCGCGGCGGAGCTGCCCGAATGGCGCGACCGTCTGCGTCCACGCAACCTATCCCTGGCCGAATTCAAGGAACTGAAAACGCTCTGCGATGAACGGGACCTTTTGTTCATAGCGACGGCCCATAACGAAAGCCGCATTTCCTGGCTACAGGAACTGGACGTGCCCGCCATCAAGGTCGGCTCGGGCGAGCGCGGCAATCCGGGCTTTTTGACCAGGCTGGCCGAGTTGGACCGGCCTATGATTGTCTCAACCGGGATGTATGATGAACGCGACGTGGGCGAGGCCCTGGAAGCCTGTGCCAAGGGGGGATGCGACCGGGTTGCCCTTTTGCATTGCATCACCGCCTATCCAACACCGGAGGAACAAGTCAACTTGGCCGCCATGGACCGGCTGGCCGAATTATTCCCTGGCCCCGTGGGCTATTCCGACCACACACGGGATCATCTGGCATTATTGGCGGCGGTGGCGCGTGGCGCCGAGGTGGTGGAAAAGCACATTACCATTCTGCGCGATGTGCCCAACGCCCAGGACTGGAAAGTCTCCGCCGGGCCGGAGGATCTCGCCACGCTGGTCGCCAATGTACGGCGCATCGAGGCCATGCTGGGCCATGGCCGCAAGGAACCGACGGCGGCGGAGCGGGAGGGCCAAGTCTGGGCCACCAAATCCGTGGTCGCGCGGCACGATCTAGCCGCTGGAGCAGTCCTGAGGCCGGACGATCTGATCACCAAGCGGCCGGGCAGTGGTATCCCGGCCAATCAGGTAAACGATATCGTCGGTCGTACCTTGGCCCGGGACGTTGTGGCGGATACCTTGTTACAAATGAAAGACTTGGCGTGAAGAGCAAAAAAATCTGTGTCTGGTCGGGCAAACGAGGCGGCTTTGGCGCCCTGACCCCAACCATGCGGGCCATTCAGGCCCACGAGGCGCTGGAACTGACCCTGGTGGTCACCGATCAGCATCTCTATGACCAGTTTGGCCGCACGGTGCGCGAGGTGGAGGATCAATTTTCCGTTGCCGCCACCATCGACATGGAGCAATCAGGCGACAGCAACGAGGAGCGTGCCCGCGCCGTGGGCCTGTGCCTGCAACGCTCGGTCGATGTATTGGCCGATCTAGCGCCCGATGTCTTGCTAGTGATTGGCGATCGGGGCGAGGTCTTCGCCGCCTGCATCGCGGCCCACAACATGCGCATCGCCATCGCCCATGTTCAGGGCGGCGATCTATCCGGCAGCCTGGACGAGCCAGTGCGCCATGCCATCACCAAACTATCGCATATCCATTTTCCCTCCACCGAACAATCCGCCGAGCGCATCCGGCGCATGGGAGAGGAGCCCTGGCGCATTCATGTAGCCGGCGATACGCATATTGATCAGATACTGCTGGGCAGCGCCACGGGGGAGGGCGAGCTGCGCCGGCGCTTTGACCTGGACAGGAGCGAGCCGTTCCTGCTGGTCCTGCAACATTCCGATTCCACAGTACCGGGCGAATCTCCAGCGCAGATCGAGGCGACCCTGGCCGGACTGGCGGCGATCGGCATGCGCACCATGCTTGTCTACCCCTGCTCTGATCAAGGCTATGAAGGCATCATCGATGGCCTGGAAGGCGCCCGCGGGCAGCCCGGCGTCTCGGTGCACCAGAACATTCCGGCGCCTGATTTCATCGGCCTGCAGAAAATTGCCGGCGCCCTGGTAGGCAATTCATCTGCCGGCTTGATCGAGGCGCCGTATTTCCAACTTGGTGCCGTCAACGTGGGCGAGCGCCAGATCGGCCGGGAGCGCGCTGCCAACGTTATCGACGTGCCGTATGATGCTGCCGCCATCAGTGCCGCTATTCAACGGGTTCTGAACGATGGCGATTTCAAGACAGCCATGGCCGCGACGACGCCGCCCTTTGGCGATGGCACTTCGTATCGCCGCATCACGGAGACCTTGGCTGATATCAGCGTGGACGAGCGCATGCTGAACAAACGCATGAGCTACTGATGAGCAAGCCAGTACTTTTATATTACCGCCTGTTGAGTTGGCAGCCGGAAAATCAGGCCCTGGCGGCGGCCAACTTCGCGGTTCATGAACTGGATAATCCGGATCAAGATACAGATGAGATTCTGAAAGGGATCCAAGCCTGTTGCGCCCCCTTGGGATTTTATTTCGGATCCGGAAAAATGGAGCGCTGTCCAAATTTGCGGGCCATCGTCACCAACACCACCGGAGTGCCACATATCGACATGCCAGCGGCGGCGGCGCGGGACATCGCGGTATTTTCGCTAAAGGACGAACAAACTTTCCTTGATACCATTACGCCGACGGCGGAACATACCTGGGGTTTATTGTTGGCTCTGCTGCGGCGCACGCCGTGGTCGTTTGATCATATCAAGGCCGGCCATTGGAACCGCTTTGAATGGGGTGCGCCGGCCATGTTGTCGCGCCTAAAGCTGGGTATTATCGGCCATGGCCGCCTGGGCCGTCGGGTGGCGCGCTATGGCGCGGCCTTTGATATGGCTGTGCGTTACCATGACCCATTTGCCGAAGCCGACGGCATCACCGAACGCGCCGAACGGTTGGAAGAACTGGTGGCATGGGCCGACGTGATCAGCCTGCATGTTCCGGCCCTGCCGGAAACCGAGGATCTGATCAGCGCCGAGATATTGAGCCATTTCAAACCTGGCAGCCTGTTCATCAATACGGCACGGGCAGAACTGGTGGACGAGGCAGCGCTGTTGGCTGCGCTGGAAACGGGCCATATCGCCGGCTATGGCGCGGATGTTCTGGAGGGCGAGTTCGGTCTGGATTTCAAGGCCGCCGAGCATCCTCTGGTACGCCATGCCCAAAACCATGACAATGTCCTGTTGACGCCGCATATCGCCGGCTCCACCCATGATGCCTGGCGGGAAACCCAGGGCCGGGTAATTGAAATGGCCATCGAACATTTCAAGGATTGGAAAACATGAAGATTATTCCCGGCGCCGTCTGGGGCCTGATCCCGGCGCGGGGCGGCTCGAAATCGATCCCGATGAAAAATCTGACACCCTTCGTCGGGCGCCCGTTGATGGATTTCCAGGTTCTGGCCGCGACTGCTTCCCAGTGTTTCAGCCGCATTCTGTGCAGCACGGACCATCAAGCCATTGCCGACCGCTGCGTCACGCTGGGAATTGAAGTGCATGAACGGCCCCTTCATCTGGGTGCCGATGACACCCCGGTGATAGCGGTCATCGCGGATCTGTTGCAGGATATCAACGCCAGGGAAGGCGCGGTGGCGGAATGCATCGCACTGCTGCAACCCACGTCGCCGTTCCTGCTGGGTGAACATATCCGCTGGGCCGTGAATGCCCTGTTGGCGGATACCGACGCCGGCTCGGCCCAGACCGTGGTGCCCTGCCCACACAACCACCATGCGCTGAATCAAAGGGTCATCAAGGATGGCCAGGTCAGCTTCCGCTTTGCCGAAGAACGCGCGATAGCCCACAACAAGCAAAGAAAACCAAACCATTATCTGTTTGGCAATTTGCTTGTGTTCCGCAGCCTAGCGGCAATTGAACAGCAAACGCCGTTCGCCAACCCGTCCGTGCCCGTCGAAATTCCCTTCTGCCAGGGCTTTGATCTGGATGCCCCCGATGATGTCAAAATGGGCCAGGCACTATTGGCGGCGGGCCTTGCCGAATTACCAAATTCTTGAGTATTTAGCTTGAAATTTGCGTCCATAAGCATGATTTTATAAGGGTGGCTCCCGCTAATAAATATATGGTGGGAGAGAAGCTCCCTATGCTGAGCCTTTGGGGGCGTCGAGGCAGATGAAAATGGTGGAAAACATGGACCTGTTCTAAGCCGCCGCAAGGCGCTGATGAGACTTGGTCTGGCCGCCGCGATTGAGCTTCGCGCGCGCCGTGCTAGGCTTAGCCAACCTCTAGCGTAGCTTTGGAGTGCGAGCATGACCCGCATGACCGGCGGCCAAGCCCTTGTGAAATCCATTATCGCTCATGGCGTCGATACCATCTTCGGCCTGCCCGGCGTGCAGTTGGACTGGTTCTTCAACGCACTGCACGATGAAGGCAACAATATCCGGGTGATCAACAGCCGCCATGAACAAGGCGTCGCCTATATGGCCCACGGCTATGCGCAATCCACGGGCAAAGTCGGCGCCTTTGCCGTGGTGCCGGGCCCCGGTGTTCTGAACACCACCGCCGCATTGAGCACATCGTGGGCCGCCAACGTGCCGGTGCTGTGCGTTACCGGGCAGATTCCATCCGCCTCCATCGGACGCGGCTATGGCCAATTGCACGAAATCCCCGATCAATTATCGATCCTGCAGGGATTGACGAAATCCGCCGCCCGCATCAACCATCCCACCGATGCACCCGCCAAGGTGGCGGAGGCCTTCCGGCAATTGCGCACGGGCCGGCCGCAACCGGTGGCCCTGGAAATGCCTCTGGATCAACTGGCAGGAGCCTGTAATGTGGATCTGCTGGATGCGGCCACTGACTACACCCACCCGCCCGTGGATGAGGACGCCGTGGCGGGGGCGGCAAAATTATTGGCGGGCGCCAAGGCGCCGATGGTTTTTGTCGGCAGCGGCGCCGTTGACAGCGGCGAGGCGATCCAGGCCCTGGCCGAGATATTGCAGGCGCCGGTGATCGCCAACCGGACCGGGCGGGGCATCGTGTCGAACCGAAACTATCTGTCCATGATGCATCTCGAAGGCCATCGTCTGTGGGCCGATGCGGACGTTGTGCTGGCGGTCGGTACCCGGCTGCAACCGGCGCGCATGAACTGGGGCACGGGCGGTGATCTAAAAATCATTCATGTGGATATCGACCCGGTGGAGATCAAACGCATCGCCACGCCTGACGTCGCCATCGTCGGCGACGCTCAGGACATCGTGCCAGCCCTGGTCGACGCCGTGGCCAGGCAGGCCCCAAGCCGGGCCTCCCGCGAGGATGAACTGATGGCGTTACGGGGTGATGTACACGCGATGCTGCTGGACCGTCTGGGTCCGCAAATGTCTTGGATCAAGGTGATTCGCGAGGCCCTGGATGACGACGGCATCTTTGTCGACGAGCTGACCCAGGTCGGCTATGTCTCACGCGTGGCCATGCCGGTTTATCAGCCGCGCAAATATTTAAGCTCCGCCTATCAGGGTACGCTTGGCTGCGGACTGGGCGTTGCCATTGGCGCCAAGATCGCCAATCCGGACCGCCAGGTGTTGTCCATCAACGGCGACGGTGGCTTCATGTACAACGTGCAGGAACTGGCCACGGCAGCTAAATACAACGTCAACGTTGTCGCCATCGTTTTCGTTGACGGTGCCTACGGCAATGTGCGCCGCATGCAGGAAGAACTTTATGACGGGCGCATCATCGCCTCGGATCTACAAAATCCGGATTTCGTAAAAATGGCGGGAAGCTTCGGCTGTGCCGCCTATCGCGCAGACAGCCCAGATGAACTGGCCAAGGTCTTGCCCAATGCTTTCAAGGAAGCCGGACCGGCGGTGATCGAAGTGCCCTTCCCCAAGACCCCCGATCCCTGGCCGATCATCATTCCCCGACACAACAGACCCAGCGGCTAACCGCCCTTCACATATGGGTTGTCCTGCTTGCGCAACAAGATACGCAGGGGGACGCCGGGCAGATTGAAATGCTCCCGCAGGCCGTTCTGCAGATAGCGGGCATAGGCATCGGGCAGATCGTTGGGCAGATTGGAAAAGATCACGAAGGTCGGTGGCCGGGCCTTGGCCTGGGTCATGTAGCGCAAGCGGATGCGCCGGCCATGCTGGCCCAGGGGCGGCGGGTGGCTTTCGGTCATATCCTTCAGCCAGCGGTTCAGGGCGGCGGTGGAGATACGCTTTTGCCAGTGTTGATAGACCTCCGTGACCATGGGCATCAATTTCTCCACGTCACGGCCGGTCAGGGCTGAAAGAGTGACCACGGGAACACCACGGGCCTGGGTCAGCGAGGTTTCCAGACGGTCGCGCAGCTGCCCCATGCCAGCGTTGCGGTCGGATATCAGATCCCACTTGTTAGCCGCAACCACCAGGGCGCGGCCTTCCTCCAGGGTACGTCGGGCGATATTCAGATCCTGGCGCTCCAACGGCGCCCGGGCATCCAGCAACAGCACCACGACCTGGGCGTATTCCATGGCGCGCACGGCATCGTCGGCGGCCAGCTTCTCCAGCTTCTCGGTGACCCGCGCCTGCCGGCGCAGACCGGCAGTGTCGATCAGGCGAATGGCCTGCTCGCCCCATTGCCAGGCAATACCGATGGCATCACGGGTCAGGCCCGGTTCCGGCCCGGTGATCTGCCGCTCTTCGCCCAACAGACGGTTAACCAGGGTCGACTTGCCTGCATTGGGCCGGCCCAGAATGGCAAGCTGTATAATGCTATCGTGCTTATCATCATCCTCTTCAATATCGGCACCGGCTTCACCGGCATAACCGGCATCTACTTCATCGCCCTCGGTATCTTCAAGGGCAACCGGGGACGCATGGTTCCTAACAGCATGTTCCTCCATCGCCGCCAGGATGCAGTCATGCAGGGCAACCAGGCCTTCGCCATGGGCAGCCGATATGGCGAGAGGCTCGCCCAGACCCAAGGACCAGGCCTCGGCCAAGCCGGAATCGCCGGCCGCGCCCTCGCACTTATTGGCCAGCAACAACACCGGACCGTCGCGCCGGCGCAACCAGCCGGCGAAATGGCTATCCAGCGGCGTGACGCCGGCACGGCCATCAATCAACATCAAGGCCAGATCGGCATCGTCCAGGGCGATTTCGGTTTGCCGCTGCATCCGTCCTTCCATGCTGGCCGCATCCGCATCTTCCAGGCCCGCCGTATCAAACAGACGAAAATCTAGGCCAGCGATGCGGCCCTCGCCCTCGCGTCGGTCGCGGGTTACGCCGGGCTGGTCATCGACCAGGGCCAGGCGCTTGCCGACCAGACGGTTGAACAGCGTCGACTTGCCCACATTGGGGCGGCCAACAATCGAGATTGTGAACGTCATGATACCAGCAGTCCCTGGTACTATCTCAAGGCGATCAAGTCGCCATTGTCAGACAAGACATAAATCGAACCATCCGCCACCACGGGCGGAATCAGGGTACCCTTGGGCAACTCCAGGCGGCCCAGCAATTTGCCGGAATAGGGCGAGACCGCGACCGCATAGCCCTCGGACGAGACTAGCACCAGCCGGTCGGAGGCCAATACCGGCCCGCTCCAATGGATCGGATCCTGCTTATCTTCTTCATCCTCGTAGCGGGGCAATTGCGCCACCCAGCGGATACGGCCGCTTTTTCGCGCCAGACAGACCACCTCGGCCTGGGTCGTCACCAAAAAGATAAAATCGCCCGCCACCCACGGGGTTTCCATGCCAGCGATGGCCCGGTCCCAAAGCCGACGACCGCTGCGCAATTCAATCGCCGCGACCCGGCCGGAAAAGCTGACGGCCAGGACCAGATCCCGGTCAATCACCGGACTGCCCCTGATCTCGCTCATGGTCGAAAGGGGTGCCAAACGCCGGGCCCTAATCAGCTGATCACCCCAGACCATGCGGCCGTTTTCAAGACGCAGGGCAAACAGCTCACCCGATGAATAAGGCACCACAACCAGACCGCCGCCCACCGCCGCGCTGGGGGCGCCGACCAGGCCAACATCCTCGGGAATGCCGCCATGGCTCCATAAGGTGTGGCCATCGGAACTGGAAAGCGCGTGCAGCTGATTATCATAGGTAATGACAAAGACCCGGCCGCCAATCGCCGTCGGGGCGCCACGGATGGGCGTGCCGATGCGGCGTTGCCAAATTTCCTTGCCATCGTCTAGCGACAGGGCATGCACGAAGCCATAGCCCGTGCTGGCATATACAGTGCCATTATCGATGCTGACCCCACCGCCGATCACGCCTTCGTCTTCATCTTCCGGGGTCAAATCCCGGCGCCAGAAACGTTTTCCATCCGCTACCCTAAAGGCGGATACGCCCGCCTCGGCATCCATGGCGACCAGGCGGTCCCCGGCCACCACGGGCCGGCTCAGCAATTTGCTTTCGCTACCCGAACCTTCGCCAATGCTGATTTTCCAGGCCCGCCTCAGATCTTCGCCAATTTCCAAATGGTGCATGGCGTGGTTCGCGAGACCGGCAGCCTGGGGCCAGTCCGGGTTGCGCCAGGGACGGGGCAGACGCACATCAAGATCGGCGATGGCTGCATCCGGCTCCAACGCCTTATCCAATTGCAGAATGGAGATGCGCTCACCCGGCAGCGGCGGTTTCTCGTTGCCGCCAAACCAGTCAGGCGTTTCACAAGCCGACAGCAGCACGCCTGCCGCCATTAGCAAAAGTGCGGTTGACAAGCCGCGTCGTAGCACCGCCCTATTCCTCGCCAAACGCGGCCAGCATCTGGTTGGCTCGGCTACGCATGCCGCCAGGTGCCGCGGCATCCTCGGACAAGGCCTTGAAAGCGGCACGGGCCCCGGCCAGATCGCCTTCGCGGTGTTTCAGCGCCGCCTGCAGCTCCAACCCGGAATAGCGCCAGGGGGAACCGTCGGCCAGCAACGGGGCGATGCGCCGTTCCAAATCATCCTTGGCGCCATCATCGATCAACAGCATGACCGCCTGCAATTGCGCCAGGCCTTGGAAAATCGGGTCCATACCGGAACCGGTGGCAATCTGATCATAGGCGTTCAGGGCACCCGTCTTATCGCCGGATTTGAGCCGTGCCGTCGCGGCCTGAAATTTGGCAATCACGCCATAGCCGGTGCTGGCATCGGCGGCCAGGGACTGAAACGAGGTTACGGCGGCAGCGACATCACCCTTTTCCAGCAGCTGGGCGGCAGCCACGTAACGGCCAGATTCTTCCGCTTGCTGGGCCGCCTTATACTCGCGCCAGCCAACCCGGCCGGCGGTGCCGAGCACGACGGCGACACAGGCAATAATGACATAGCTGCCATATTTGCGCCAAAGCGCCATGGCTTTGTCGCGCCTGACATCTTCATCGACTTCTTGGAAAATATCCGCCACGTGGGCACACTCCGCAACTTGCCGCAAGACAACAGCTGTTATCCATTGCGGCGTTTGAAAAAAGTCGGCCAATCTAGCCCGCACCAGCACGTGGGGCAAGCTAGGATATAGGCCAATTCCTAATAGCTTTTGATCTCTAAACCGAAGATGCCGATAGGTCCAGCCATTAGCGGAAATAGAGCGCTACAGCGCGGGCATCGGCAGTTCAGGCAATAGAGGTTCGATCAGCTCGGCCATGGCCAAAAGCCGGCGATCGGCCCGGTGCTGACCAAGCAATTGCAAGCCCAGGGGCATGCCGTCGGGCGACAGGCCGCAGGGCAAGGACAGGGCAGGACAACCGGAATGGTTGGCCCATTGGGTAAAATCGGCCTGGTTTACGGGGGCCTTGTCGGAATGTGAAAAAGCGGCCTGGGGCGCCGTTGGTAGCAACAGCAGGTCGACCTCGTCAAACAGCTTTCGCGCCCGTTGGCCCACGGTCAGCAATTGCCGCTGCGCCGCGACCAGACGGTGCGCCGGCGCACTGCGGCCATATTCCAGGTTTTGCCGGAATTCGTCCGAGAAATCATCTGGATGGGCCAGCAATTCCGCCTCCAAGGCATGGCCCGCCTCGGCTTCGGAGATCAACAGACCGGCGCGCCGGGTGCCGGTGCAATCCTGAGTGGGAAAGCGCAAATCCACCTGAACCGCGCCCTGCCGTTCCAATGCCGCCAGGTGCGCCTCGAAATTCTCGCGGATGCCTGGGCCACAAGCCACCGCGGCCAAATTCAGGGGCACGGAAAACCGCAGGCCTTGCAACGTTACCCCCTTGGTGCGGAGAGCCCGATGAGGATGGATGGATTCCGTGCTTTCCGGGTCATGGCCCACCAATATAGCCAGCATCAGGGAAAGATCGCGGCTAGAGCGGCAGATTGGCCCCACATGATCCAGGCCATAGCTTAACGGCACCACGCCACGGGTCGAAATCAGGCCCTGTGTCGCCTTCAGACCCACCAGGCCGCAATAGGATGCGGGCAGCCGGACCGAGCCCATGGTATCCGTACCCAACGCACCGGCGCAAAAGCCCGCCGCCACCGCCACCGCCGACCCGCCGGAGGAACCGCCCGGCGTAAACCCGGGGCGCCAGGGATTTTGCGCCGCGCCATGATGCGGATTGTTGGTGGTCGCGCCTAAGGCTCCCTCATGCATATTGACCTTGCCCAAAAAGACCGCGCCGGCATCCCGCAATCGTTGCGTGATGGCGGCATCCCGGACGGGCGTACGGAACCTTGCCATCCCATTCGTGGTGGGGACGCCAGCCAGATCAATGTTATCCTTAAGGGCGATGGGGATACCATCCAGGGGCGAAAGCCGCTCGCCCTTGGCCCGGCGGGCATCGGAAGCCCGGGCCTGTTCCAGTGCCGGCTCCTCTAGCAAGGTGATGAAACAATTCATGCCGGCTTCATATCGTTCGATACGCGCCAGATAGGCCCGCAACAGATCCTCGGCTGTGAAATCGCCTGCCGCCAGGGCTTCGGCGGTACCGGTAATATCCAAATTTGCTGGATCGATCATGGTACTTATGTGTCCTTGGGCATCATGAGGTCGACCAGCCTAGTAACATCATCGAGATTTTCCAGACTCTCGACCTGATTGATCAGCGCCTCGGCCCGCTCCACTCCAACGAAACGCGGGGCGGCGGCGCAGTTTTTCCGGAATTTCTCAAGATGCGCTTCGTAGCTCATGGGATTCGCCGGACTGCCGTAAACATCCTGTACGGTGACAATATGTTCGGCGCCGTTTTTCAGTGTTATGGTCATGCTGACCGGGACCAGGGCATTGGGGTCAGGGTTATCATCGATATTAATCTGGATGCGGCGGGCTAGATCCTGGCTATCCGGGTGCCTCAGGTTGCCATCGTCATAGGCATCGACGCCGATGCCTTCGTGGCGCAGGGCATGCGCGGTGACATAGGCCGCGCACAGGCGGGCGTAATTGATGTTCATGACATCTTCGATGGGCCGGCCCACCAGATGATGGATCAGGGGCGGCACCTGGGCCACGATGCCCGCGACTTCATCGGCGCCAAAGCCATGTTGCCGTTGCAGGCCCAGGCAACCATCAACGATACCATGGGTCGCCCGGCCCGAAGGAAATGGCTTGTGGGATAGCTCGGTAATGCGCCAAGTCCTGCCCAGGCTGCCCAACAATACATCGCGATCATAACCATCCTCGATCAGGCGGAAATAGCCGAACGGACCTTCTAGAATATTGCGCGGACCCTGCAAGCCGGCAGCCGCCATGTCGCAGGCCGTTACCGCATTGCGGGCATTGAAACCAACCTGCATGCCCAGCAGCATGGAGCCTTCGGTATGGGCTTGCATGGTGCCACAGATCTGGCCATAGGCGATGGAATAGGCATTGCGCAGGGTCTCAGCGTCAAAGTCCCGCAACTTGGCGACCGCGGTGACGGCGGCCAGGGCGCCGGCGGTGCCGGGGCGGAAGAACTTCAATCCCGTGGTTACCGCGACGGAGATGTGGCAGGCCACGTCCACGCCCAGCACGGCGGCCAGGATCAGATCCCTACCGCTGATGCCGCTCCCATTGCGGTTTTGCTTCTCGGCCACAGCCATGGCCGCACCCAACAGCACGGTCATTGAATGTACCACTGCGCCCTCATGGACGCAGTCGAATTCGGCGTTGTGGATCTGATAGGCGTTGCACAAGGCCGCCGCTGGTGCCGGCAGCCGCAGGCCATGGCCCCAGACGCGGGCATCGTCGCCCTGGCCCCATTGGCCAGAAAGCTGGATCAATTCATCGACCCAGGGCCCGGCGCCGCCCGACAGGCCAACACCGAAACTGTCCAAGGTATAGGTCTTAGCCGCCTTGATGGCCTCGGACGGTAAATCATCAAAGCCGGTGCCCAAAACATGGGCCACAAAATCATCAATCGCATCCATACCTGTAAGCCTTACCGTTGCAACCGCGTGGGCCGATACTTTAGCATGCGCCGGTTCGCCTGCGCCTTTTTGTTCAGTGCCATAGGATTATTATGCCCCAAACCATCAACGCCGCCGATGTTCCCGCCCTTCTGCAGCCGGGCCACACTGTTTTTGTCCAAGGCGCGGCGGGAGAGCCCCTAGCCCTGGGCCAGGCCCTGGCGGCGGACGGCGAGGCCAGCCGTGACGTGCATTATGTTTCCTGCCTGGTGCCGGGCATCAACCGGACGGATTTTTCCGCCTTTCACCCGACGGCGACAATGACCGCGTTCTTCGTTCAGGCGGAATTGCGGGAGTCCTTCGCCGCCGGCAAGATCCGCTTTCTGCCCCTGCATTACAGCGGCATCTGCAGCTACATGAAAAGCTTGCCGGCCATGGATATCCTGTTCATGCAGGTAGCCCCGCCGGACGAGAACGGCATGTGCAGCCTGGGCCTATCGGTGGATTTCGTGCCCATACATTTGGACAAGGCCAAGGTGGTGGTGGCGGAGATGAACACCAATATGCCCTCGCCCGCGGGCAGCCCGAAAATACCCTACGGGCGTCTGGACTATGTCCTGCCCACGGCGCGCGCCCTGCCGGAATTGCCCACCGGCGATGTACCAGCGGTGATCAAAACCATCGGGCAAAAGGTGGCGGCCTTGATCGGTGATGGTGATTGCATCCAGATCGGCATTGGCAAGGTGCCCGCCGCCATTCTTGGCTGTCTGAAGGACCGCCGCGATCTGGGCCTGCACGGCGGCATGGTGACCGATGAAGTAGCCAACCTGGTGGACATCGGCGCCCTGAATTGCAGCCGGAAAACCATCGATACCAACACTTTGATCTGTGGCGCGGCGATGGGGACGCAACGGGTGTTCGATTGGGCCGCCGACCGGACCGACATCAAATATTGCGGCGCGGACTATACCCACTGCGTGCCCGTGGTGGCGCAAATCGACAATTTCGTCTCCATCAACTCCACCCTGGAGGTGGATTTGACCGGCCAGGCCAATTCGGAGACCATCAATGCCCGGCAGATCAGCGGCACCGGTGGCCTGGTGGATTTCGTCCGTGGCGCCCGCATGGCCAACAACGGCCGCTCCGTCCTGGCCCTGTCGGCAACAGCAGCGGACAGCAAGATTTCCCGCATCGTGCCGACGCTGCAGGCCGGCGCGGCGGTCAGCTGTCCCCGCGCCGACACCGACTATGTGGTGACGGAATTCGGCGCCGCCCGCATGAAGGATAAATCCGTTGACGAACGGGCGGAAGCCCTGATCGCCATCGCCGATCCGAAATTCCACGGCGAATTGAGCGAGGCCTGGAAAGAGCAGCGAAAACGCATGGGTGGTTGATAGGTTCAACATTCGTTAAATTGCTAGGCCAGGAAATTAACCGTTCGTTTATAACGATCTGGTTTTATGGCCCCAATAATGGGTCAAATTGGCGATGGAGCTGGGCCGCGATGTCTGGCTGGCTAAGAGCAATTCTATTGGTTTCGGTGACGTTGAGCAGTGCGGGATACGCCGCCGCCGCGATCAAAATGGTGGACGAAGTGGATGCCACCGTCTCCAAACTGTCGCGATCCGATTGCCAGCTCGCACGGGTCATCCATGGCATGAATGTCTGCCGCAGCGAAGGCAGCCAGGCCGTGCGGACGGCGGCCTATTGCTACCGCACCATTGGCGGCGTCAATTGCAATGACCGGGCCGACCCCAGGGCCCGCCCATCATCCGCCAAACCACAACTAATCAGATGAGGGAATTAAAAGAGATAGTAATCTGAGCGGAGTAATTGGATTAAACGAGCCCTTGGTGCTAAAGGCATCAAGTTTTTTCCGAAAGCCCCGGACCATCGTCAGTTTCGGGCAGCGGAAGTAAAGTTTCCGTCACGATCGCGCAAAGCGTCATCTTCCCATCATGGACGGAGTAAACCTTTCCCTCGCAGACGGAGAGTGTCCGACCTGATTTGACAACCTCGCCGCGCGCCAGCAAGCTCTCACCCTTCCCGGGCGCCACGAGATTGAGCTTGTATTCGACGGTCAAGATCGAAGCATGTGACTCCGTCAACGTATAAGCCGCATAAGCGCAGGCGTTATCCGCTAGAGTGCCAACCACACCGCCATGAAAAAATCCATGTTGCTGGCTTAACTCTGGGCGGTAGGGCAACTCAATCTCACATAGGCCAGGTTTCAGAGTTTTGATTTTAGCGCCAAGGTAGGACATGAACGCCTGACGTTCGAAGCTTCCACGCACCCGAGACGCGAAGTCGAGGTCGCGCACAGAATGATCTCGCATCGACATACTCCACCGGTTTGATTTTGGACCCCCTCGCCATTTCCATGCGGGTGTTCACATGTGAACGGTTACACGGAGTTTACAGGGGTATTCTAGCCCTCATGAGGACGGAAGATTACTGTCTGGAATCAATGAAACGACGGTGGCCAGAAATGATCTTGTTGGATGGTGTGACGGCGATCGGTTCCATCTGACCGTAGGAAGAAAGACTGTTTTCCAACTCTTCCAGATCAGTGGGGCTGTAAATACGTTCGTTGTCGGGATGAGTGGTGAGTTGTTCGATCTTCATGTGATCTCCAGTCCGTTTTGTTGGATTTGAATCCTCGATTGATCCAATCAATCGTTTTACCGATAACTAAGAAAAAGATTGGTGGGCCAACGATAACGGTTGGTCATGGGGGATGATCATCATGGTCCATCCTCCATGAATGCGCCAACTGAGAACAGAACGACCCATATCGTACTCAAGCCGGTCTTTGCCAACTTATGGCATCAAGACGCCTGCGAATGATCCGGGATCATCACACTAGATCTAAAGATAGATCTAAACATCCAGTGGCCTGCCTATCCCGAAATCCAATGCTATGAATTTCCGGGGCGAATTTCTGGGGCGAATTTCTGGAGCAGGAAGTCTCTGGAACAGGGCACTAAGTGGAAATATGCGAACAGCGTTTCCAGAATGTGTCGATGGCCACAGTCTCAAGAATTTTCGGCACCCAGCACATCA